>Ga0209573_1000105_pt1 | contig 227373 bp, 188 predicted proteins | sample TNRBio252014_DNA_FD_185870 | JGI IMG/M metagenome (GOLD analysis project Ga0209573, IMG submission 185870) | Wastewater treatment Type I Accumulibacter community from EBPR Bioreactor in Madison, WI, USA - TNR Reactor_6/25/2014_ DNA (SPAdes)... | ecosystem: Engineered > Bioreactor > EBPR >...
TGGAAGGGGCACCTGCAACAGCATCGACCTGCATCGCGCTACGCAAATACTGCTGCTACGACCAACGCAAACGGCTCAACCACCATCAAAAACAAAGAGCCTTATGCTTAACCTGACGCCCATGCCCAACAGGGTTCCGTATCTGGGTATCGTGGGCGGCAAGCGAGTGTTTAAAGAGACTCTGATTCCAAGTCGGCACCTTCGCGGAATCGGAATTCCGCGCTACAACGCCGTGCAAGCTCAGGAGTGTGGCGGTGCCTGCCGCGCCTATTTCTTCCCCTTCTGCGCCGCAGCGGTGAACCAATCGCCGCCACCACCTCCGCAAAAAATGGATTGCCCATGCCGCCGCCTGCGCATCGCTGATGCCTTCAAAATTCACACCATACAAATCCTTCAACGCCGGCAGCGTGTAGCGATACACACTCATCGCCCGCACATCTGCAAACCCCGGCCTCGCCCGCTCCCACCACGCGGTGAACTTCTCCCTCGGTTGCCAGCCCGGCACCGACCGAAACCAGTTCAAGTAACTGTTCTGCCAGATCGGCACCAAGTTCATCACCTTCGTCCCATCCTCCGCTGCACGCCACCCCGGCAGTTTCTCCCACTCCCACAGATGATCATGCGTGTCGATCGCTGGAACCTTGTCGAGGAAGGATTTGATCACTCCATACGACTTCGGCAGCGTTTCCGCAGAGAAAACAGTGCCCGCAAACGCGCAGGCGCTCATGAAAATGGCGAGTGCTTTCATGTCCCGAGGCTATAAGGACACGTCAGGCACTGTCCATGTTTACTCCCTCCTCTTTCCTTGCGTTTCTAATCCGTCCAAGCGGAAACATTTTTAACCCTTTCGTATGGGTCAATGGCGTTTTGAGAAAGCCAAACTTTGAATGATTCGATGACAGAACATGCTATGCGCTGAAAGAACCCCACAGGATAAACAAGCCTGATGGCCTCCCCTCGACCTAGGCCAGATGGCATGATTTGGTAAATCGGATCTTGCTCGCTATCAGCAAGCGCCTCCCACCCATACCCAGGCTCTCTATACTCATGAACGAGGAAATTTCGATACTTGTAAAACAGTTGGAAATGTTGCGACGATTTTAAGCACTTTTTTTCTTCGCCGTGCATGGCAATTTTCTCCAGGCTCACCAATGGCTCATCAATCTCACTGATAGGAAAACTGGTCCCGTGACGATGCCTGATTTTTTGCGATGCCTGCATCCAGCCGAGCAACCAAGACAGAAGAATCAATCCCCTTTTCTCTCAAACGATCTCGCAGAATCTTTGTGCTCACAAGACTTCCCTCCAGCCAACTCCCGTGCTCACTTACAATTCCAACGAAGCGTTCAGTGTTACTGATTTTTTGGCCGTAATAGCGAATTCTAGCCATTGAATCCAAGATCGCCGAAAGAAGCATCTTTTTGTGAAGAGCTAGACCGAACTCTTTAGGTTCCCTGTCCATAAGACTTTCGTTGCCCTCAAGGCCAACAACAAGCTTCACCTGCTTGTGAAAGTAGGATGTGAATCGGTTGATATGCTCTTCAAGTGTAGTCATCGAACGATGTATGCTCCATATGATAGCAAGCACTGTGTTGAGTCACACCGTGATTGCTACTTCTTCCCCTTCTGCGCCGCAGCCGTGAACCAGTCACCACCGCCTCCACCGCCAAATGGATTGCCCATGCCGCCGCCGGAACTGCGATTGCCACCACCGCTGCTCGTGAAACTGCGCTGACCGCCTTGACCACCAGCAGCAGGCCGTGGACCGCTGCTGCCCGCCTTCTTCTCAAAGTCCGGCTTCGACTTCATGCTCAGCGCGATGCGCTTTCGCGGAATATCCACTTCCGTGACCGTCACCTGCACGCGCTGCGCCACTTTCACGACTTCCGCTGCATCACGCACGAACGTGTCACTGAGCTGGCTCACATGCACGAGCCCATCCTGATGCACGCCGATGTCCACGAACGCGCCGAAGGCCGTCACGTTCGTCACGATGCCAGGCAGCTTCATGCCCACCGTGAGATGCTTCATCTCGCTGACACCTTCAGCGAACTGGAAGACCTCGAACTGCTTGCGCGGATCGCGTCCAGGCTTCGCCAGCTCGTTCATGATGTCCTGCAGCGTCGGCAGGCCAACGTCCTCGCTCACATACTTCTTCAAGTCGATCTTCTGGCGCAAATCCGCGCGCTGCATGAGATCACTGACCGTGCAGCCGATTTCAGCGGCCATTTTTTCCACGAGTGGATAGCGCTCAGGATGTACCGCGCTCGCATCGAGCGGATGCGCCGCGTCGCGAATGCGCAGGAATCCTGCGGCTTGCTCAAAGGCCTTGTCACCGAGCCGTGGTACCTTGAGTAAGTCCTTGCGGCTCTTGAACGGGCCGTTCTCATTGCGGAAGGCCACGATGTTGGCCGCATGCGCGCTGTTCAGGCCTGAAACGTAGCTGAGAAGCTGCTTGCTGGCGGTGTTCAGCTCCACGCCGACGCCGTTCACCGCGCTGATCACCACATGATCCAGGCTCGTCTTGAGCTGGTTCTGATCCACGTCGTGCTGATACTGGCCCACACCGATCGACTTTGGATCGAGCTTCACCAACTCCGCCAGCGGGTCCATCAGACGACGGGCGATGGAAACAGAGCCACGCACTGTGACATCCTTGTCCGGGAACTCCTCGCGCGCGACTTCGCTGGCGCTGTAAATCGACGCGCCGCTTTCATTGACCATGATCACCGGAATCGCCTTCGGCAGGCCGATCTTGTTCACGAACATCTCCGTTTCACGGCTGGCGGTGCCGTTGCCGATGGCGATGGCCTGAATCTTGAAACGCTCGACCAGATTCGTCAGCAGCGTCTTCGCATGCATGAGGCTGTTGCCATCGCCCAGCAGATAAATCACGTCGTTGAACAACAACTGCCCCTGCGCATCGAGCACCACGACCTTGCAGCCAGTGCGGAAGCCTGGGTCGATGCCTAGCACGCGCTTCTGACCCAGAGGAGCCGCCAGCAGCAACTCAAGCAGATTGTCTGCAAACACTCGCACGGCCTCCGTGTCCGCCTTCTTCTTTGATTCGAGCCGCGCCTCGGTTTCCATGCTGGAGCTGAGCAGACGCTTGTAGCTGTCAGCGCAGGCCAGCTTCATTTGGTCGGAGCACGCATTGCCTCCTTTGACAAAGAGGTTTTCCAGCATCTTGACCGCCGTGTCTTCAGCAGGCTGGATGCGCATGAGCAGGAAGCCTTCTTTTTCGCCACGACGGATCGCCAGCATGCGGTGGGAAGGGATCGACTTCAGCGGCTCGCTCCAGTCGAAGTAATCGCGGAACTTCTGCGCCTCCTCGTCGGTCTCTTTGCCAAACATGACCTTGGAAACGACCGTGGACTGTTCCGCGAAGAATTTGCGCAGCGCCGCACGCGCTTCCGCGTGATCGCTGATGCGCTCCGCGATGATGTCGCGTGCGCCACTGAGCGCGTCGGCGGCGTCTTTGACGCGCAGTTCTTCGGTTGCGTGATCCGGGTTCACAAACTTGGCGGCTTCACCGCTCAGATCGACGCCCTGCGTCATCAAATTCGCCTCAATGAAGTCTGCCAACGGCTCCAGACCCTTTTCCTTCGCGATGGTGGCCCGCGTGCGGCGTTTCGGTCGGAACGGCGCAAAAATGTCCTCCAGCGCGTTGATGGTCTCCGCCTTGTCGAGTTTCACGCGCAGAATGTCTGTCATCAGCTTGCGCTCTTCGAGCGACTTCACGATGGCTCCACGACGGTCATCCAACGCCACAAGCTGCTCCATGCGCTCCTTCACGTTCAGGATCTGCACCTCATCCATTGACCCCGTGGCTTCCTTTCGATAACGGGCGATGAACGGCACGGTGGCACCGTCGGCAAAGAGTTTGGCCGTCGCGCCGACCTGGATGGCCCGCAGGCCCAGTTCCTTGGCGACACGCTCGACGTGAGCGACATTGATGTTGAGTTCGTTGGCAGCAGACATGGTTGGGGAAAGTTCGAAGTTTCAGGTTCAAGGTTTCAAGCAGGATGCCATGAAACCCGGTTGGGAGTGGTGGAGTTAGCGAGAGCATCAGACCCGGCAACTGATGAGCTTCACATGTGAAAAACTTTTGTCGGAGGCATGGCTTGACAGTGCGTGGAGCTGGTGAGGCAAGTTGCAGATCGCTGTCTCGTGTGGTAAGGCGCGGCATGACTGTCACCCTAAACATCCCGGAAGAATTGTCGGGCGAGCTCACTGCCAAGCTTGGCAATCTGGGCCGTGCTGCTCTGGAGGCGCTGGCGGCGAAGGCCTACGAGCAGGACTGTCTGTCGCTGGAGCAGGTTCGCAGCCTGCTGGACCTCAAATCACGCTGGGAGGCGCAGTCGTTGCTTTCGCGGCTGGGCGTGTGGCCGGGCACCACTGCCGAATCTTTGCGCTCCGACCTGGCGACATTGGACAGACTCAGCACCCGTGACTGATGCTGATCATCTGCGACACATCGGCACTGTCCGCCTTGGCTGAAACCAGCCTGCTGCACTTGCTCCCACAGATGTTTCCTCGCGTGATCATCACGGATTCGGTTCATCAAGAATGCAGACATCCCGGCGCGCCTGATGCGATGCGCCGATGGCTTGCCCAAGCGCCCGAGTGGCTTGAAGTCGTTGCCGACCCGGCGCCATTGCTCCTGGAAACAAGCTCCCTTGGTCCCGGCGAAGCCTCTGCCATCACGCTGGCCTGGACTCAGCGACAAACGTCCGTGCTGATCCTTGATGAGAGGCGCGGTCGCGCCGTGGCAAAAGCACTCGGGCTTTCGATCACTGGCGCGATGGCTGTTGTCGCGGACGCAGCCCGACGAGGTCTCGTGGATTTCGAGGACGCTCTGCAACGTCTGCAAGCCGCGGGCTTTCGTTTGTCCACTCTCGTGATCGAGGAAGCTCGCGCCCGTTCCCATCAATCCTGATGTTCACGGTCTTGGAAAGCCGGATGCGTTGAATCGCGATCTATGCGCATGAAGCCCCTCTGTCTGTTCATCCTGCTGCTCAATGGCCTCGCCCACGGCCAAGACTGGCCCCGCTGGCGTGGCGAGAAGGCTGATGGTCGGTGGAATCCAGCGGGCATCCCTGCTGATTTCTCAAAAAAGGAGCCAGAACGGCTTTGGAAAGCGGAGATCGGCGCAGGGTTCGGCGGGGTGGTGGTCAGCGACGGTCTTGTCTATGTGATGGATCGTCAGAAAACCCCGCAGGAGATCGAGCGGGTGCTGTGTTTCGATGCGGAGAGCGGCAATGAGGTGTGGCAGCAGAGCTGGGAGGTGAGTTACGGCAGCATGGATTACGGGACGGGGCCGCGTGCCTCGGTGAACATCCTGGATGGCAAGGCGTATGCGCTCGGAGCGACGGGTGTGGCGTCGTGTCTCGATGCAAAGACAGGAAAAGTGCTCTGGCAGGTCGATACCGTCGAAGCCTGCGGCGCGAAGATACCGACCTGGGGCTTTGCGGCATCACCGGTGATCGATGGAGATCGTGTTTTGCTGCACGTCGGTGCCAAAGACGGCTCCGTCATCGCTTTGGACAAAAACAGTGGCAAGGAGATCTGGCGTGGCGGGCCGGATCGCGCGGGTTACTGCACGCCGGAGATCATCACGCAGGACGGGAAACGTCAGCTCATCGCCTGGGGGCCGGAGCATGTTCAGAGCCTCAATCCTGACAGCGGAGCGGTAAACTGGACTTATCCATACAAGATCACCTACGGCGTCAGCATCGCGCAGCCGTTGTATCACGACGGTGTGTTGCTGGTGTCCGGCTACTGGCATGGCGCGAAGGCATTCCGGCTCGGGACGGGCGTTGAACTGCTCTGGGAGAACGAAACCGAGATCTGCGGCCTCATGTCGGCCCCTTTGCTCAAAGATGGCATCGTTTACATGCTCGATAAAAACCACGGCCTGCAAGCCTTCGAGATGAAGACCGGCAAAATCCTCTGGAGCGATGACAACACGCTGACACCGAAGGATCGCAACCCGCAGATGAGCCTCGTTTGGATGGACGAGGCGAAAAATCTCGCCGCACTGCTCAATGCGAGCGGTGAACTCGTTTATGTGACACTGAAGCCCGAAAAGCGCGAGGAACTGGCCCGCTGGCAGATCATCGGCAAAACCTGGGCGCATCCCGCCTTTGCCGGAAACCGGTTGTTTGCGCGCAACGACAAAGAACTGGTGGGCTGCAAGCTGTGGTGAGGCTCAGTTGACTGAGCGGAGCTTTTTCAGCCTGCGACGCGACCAACCGGCCTCGTCCTCGATCGCATTGGCCTCGAAGAACTAGCAGTGACTCCTCCCGCTTCACGAGATCGGCCTGCGCCGAGTTGTAGCTTGCGCAGGCACACCGGGCACAGGTGCATCGGTCGCGTGTCGGTTTCGCCAAGGTGGTTCGAGCTGTTCATGAGGCACTTGAAGAACACGCAGTGCATTAGGCCGAACATGTGGCTTCATGCGGTGATTCTTCCGGTTTTGAATCGCCGAGACAAGGAAAGAAGCAGGCCGAGAAAAGGCGGTTGGCTTTCTCTGCCGTGGTCATGTAACTTCGTTTTCACATGCGCACATCCATCCTCATTAAATCAGCGCTTCTTGTTCTTTTGATTCACAGCACTGCTACCGCCCAGGCCGTTGACGGAGCTGTCCCGCTGGAGGAGAAAGTTCAGAAAATCATTCTTCCCACGGTGAAGTTCCAGGACGCCACCCTCGAACAAGCGATTGAATATGTGCGTGTCAAAAGCCGCGACCTTGACACCATCACTCAACCCCCGGCCGCGAAGGGCGTCTCCTTCGTCCTTCGTGGGGGAGGATTGACGGACACCATCAGCCTGGATCTCAAGGACGTGCCGGTGATCGACGTCGTGCGTTACTGCGCCGAGCGCGTCGGGCTGCAATGCCGGGTCGAGAATCACGCGGTCGTCCTCGCCGCCAGTTTTGAGGAAAAACCCGCGCCGCCTGCTGCAACACCGCCGCCCGTTCTCGGCACCGCGGACCAGATTGTCCTCCCGAGCGTCCAGTTTCGTGATGCCACGATCACCGCTGCTGCTGAATACTTTAAGGTGAAGTCCCGTGAACTTGATCCCGCAAAGCAGGGGGTGAACATCGTCGTGAAGCCCGGCGGTGCCGACGCCAAAATCTCCCTGGATCTGCGTGACATCCCTCTGCCATACGCGCTGTCTTACGCGGCCGACCTCAGCGGTCACCAGCTCAGCACGGACGGCCAGTCTTACCTCCTCACCCCTTTAAAAGCGGAGTGATCCCATGACGCCGCTCCCGCTCGCCGACCGCTACGCACGCTTTCGCGATGCGGTGTTCAGCGGCATCGAGGAGACGCGGCTGCCGGGGTTTTCGGAGCCACTGACCGAGCTTGATTTGCAAAGCCTGTGGTTTGCGGGTGCCTTTGGCAGTGAGTTTACCAGCACCGATGGCAAAGCCGTGCGCATCACCGACTTCGGCATCTGGAACTCCGGCCCCGGCCCGGATTTCACCGGCTGCGCGACTCGCGTGGGTGAAGAAACGCTGCATGGCGACATCGAACTCGATCCCGATGCGCGCGACTGGGAGCGGCATCAGCACGGCGCGAACGCCGATTACGACCGCGTGGTGCTGCATCTCTTCTTCGATGCGCCGCAGGAGCGTTTTTACACGCGCACGAGTCAGCATCGAGAGATCACGCAGGTCGTCTTGAATGCCGCGATGCTCGCCCACGATGCGAAGCCCAATCGCGGTCTCGCCGCTGCACGGCTGGGCCGCTGTGCCACGCCGTTGCATGAGATGGAGGCAGCGCGGGTGCAGTCCATCATCGAATCCGCAGCGCAATACCGGCTGGAGCTGAAATCGAAGCGCCTGCATCGTTGCGTGGCCGCACAAGGGCGTGAAGAGGCCGTTTATCAGGCGCTGGCGCGCGCCCTCGGCTACAGCAGCAACCAGCAGCCCTTCGTTTTGCTCAGCCAGCGCCTGCCGTTGAAGCGTCTGCTCAAAACCGACGCGCCTGCGCGTGAAGCGTTGCTCTTTGGCGTCTCCGGCTTCCTGGAAGTCATGCGCAGCGACGACACCGAGCCGGAAACACGCGCCTACCTGCGTCAGCTTTGGTCCCAGTGGTGGAAAGTCCGCAACGACTGCCTGCGCTGGCTGGAGGAGCGCCAGCTTCCGCGTTGGAAGCTCAAAACCATCCGCCCCGGCAATCATCCGCAGCGCCGTCTCGGTGCCTTTGCCGCGATGCTGAACGCCTGGCCGCAAGTCGTCGCCCCGCTGGCCGATGCCACGCGCTGGAGCCAGACCGCCTGGCGCGAGACGCTGCTGGCGCTCACGCATGACTTCTGGAGCACGCATTACACCTTGCTCGCTGATCCCGCTTCGAAGCCGCTCGCTCTCATCGGCGAAACGCGTGTGCAGGAGATGCTGGCCAACGTCGCCTACCCGCTGCTCGTGCCCGAGCGCACGCGCTTGTGGGCCGAATACCTCGAACTCCCCGCCCTGCTCGACAATCAAAAAGTCCGCCGCGCCGTGCAGCGCCTCTTTGGCGATGACCCACGCGGCAAAGACTTCACCAAGAAGCTGCATCACCAGCAGGGCCTGCTGCAAATCTACGAGGACTTCTGCCTGGAGGACGACTCCGCCTGCGCGAACTGCCCCTTCCCGGAACGATTGAAGGAGTGGGGGTGAGGAAACAGGGATTTAAACCGCCGAGTTTTGGAGAACGCGGAGAAACACCTTCTGAATCTGTCCCCTGCGGTGAGGATTGAATCAGCGGTTCATGGTGTGGGCAGCTCCAGGACGATGCGGAAGCCATTCCCGGGATTGCGATATGTGGGAGCAAAACGAAGGCGGTTCGAGGAAAGCAAAGCGGGCTGATCGCGCTGATACCAGCAGCTGCTTCGCAGCACGCGCTCTTTCGCGCTGGTATCATACCAGTCCTCACACCATTCACGGAGGTTTCCAGCCATGTCATATAGTCCCAGATGGTTGGGGGCAAAGCTCATCACCGGCGCTGTTGTGGGGCATCCGTCGTCATGGTCGAACCATTGGGACGTGTTAGTCGGGTCTTTGCTCTTCGGCGCTTTGGCTTTGCGGCTTTGATCACTGAAATTGCCACTGCCGATGGGTGGAGGCCACTGAAGCCCCCATGGGAAGTCCGTTTTATTTTTGATCACCGTGGCTGGCGTCGTGTTGTTTTCCCATTTCTCGTCATCTCCAAGGCCCACGGCGATGCTCCATTCCTGGTCGGTGGGCAGGCGGTAGAGTTGCCCCTCTTTCTGGCTCAGCCATGCGCAGAATGCCTTGGCGTCCACCCATCCCACTTTGCACACCGGGTGGTCTGGGGGGCGATCCGTGGGCATGAAACCGTCCAAGACCTGGTCTTTCCAATCCTCATTCACAACCGGAGCAGTGACAGCATGGGCGGCGTAATCTTTGTAGCGCGTCTCATGGATGCAGAAAAGAGCCTTCGTTCCCGGCACCGGCACGAACTTCATGCCGAGGGAGTTGACGAAGGGTCTGTCCTTCGTGGCTGAAGCGGGCTTGGCTGCGCTCCCGGAAGCGCGGCTTGGCACCGGCGCGGAGGTTGCTGGCGGGGCGGGAGGAAAGACAGCAGGTGAAATGGCAGATGCCGCAGCCATCGGCAGTTCGATCACGCAGCGGAAGCCGTAGTCTGGAATACGACTGCGATCCTCTGGAGCGCTGTGCAGTCGGCGGACTGAACAAAGGTCGTCTTCGTTTTTGCCAATATGCGAGGAGCCGCGCTGCACACGTTGTGTCTGTGAGGAGTTGTACCAATCCCCGCACCATTCCCAGGCGTTCCCACCCAAATCATGGATGCCTAGCGGGTTGGCTTTGAATTTCATGACGGGTGCTAGAAGTCTAAACCCGTCGGAGTACACCTGATTGATGCCTCTGGACACCAGGATGCGGTTGATCGCGTCATCTCCATAATTACCAACGTCGTTTGGAGGCGGCCAGGAGCCGCCCCAAGGATAAAGGGCCTTGTTTTTTCCAGCCAAAATTTCAGGGGTGGCTTTTTCATCCTCGAAATCGCCGATGCCGACCGCGAAGCTCCATTCCCGGTCGGTGGGAAGGCGGTGTTTGATGCCCTCCTTTTGAGTCAGCCAGGCGCAGAATGCCTGTGCTTCGTGCCAGTTCACAAAAACGACCGGACAACTGTCATCGTTTTTCGTGGTGCTCCATTGGCTGTCCAGCCCGGCGTTTTGAGCAGCAAACTTGGCGTAATCGCTTTTTCTCGTCTCATGGATGCACATCAGCACCTTCGTGCCCGGCACCGGCACGAACTTCATGCCGAGGCTGTTCACAAAGGGCGCGTCCTTCGTTGCTTTGGAGGGATCAATAACAGTCCCAGGCCTGCTGCGGTCGGTTGAGACCGCACGTTCCAGCCGGACGGTGAAACGCGCTGTTCCGCCCTGTCGGCTGCCGGTGCCTTCCAGCAGAGTTGCCGGAGACGCAGCAGGGAGCGTTAGGGTGTAGGAGGCTCCGTTGCTCCAGGTCATGTTCAGCCCGCCGTTGACGATGCTCCATGTTCCCGTGACCTGTTTGGTGTCGGAGACAAAAACGGCGCGGTTGTCCGCCATGATTTCCGTTTGATACACCGGGTCCGGTTTTCCATCGAAGGTCTGATTCCAGGTGCCAACGATATCAGCCGCGGAAGGTGCAGCCGGAACAGGCTGCACGCTGGCCTGAACGTTGTCCCATTCGACAAGGTAGCCGGTCAAAACAGTCTGCCAGTTGGGATGGGAGGCGGCGTAGTCGTGCCAGCCGCCGGTGTAACCATTCCGGCTCAGGTGGCAGGCCACGACAAAAGGCAGGGCGCCGCGCTCACCAGCGGCGTTGGCATTGTTCGGCTCGTTGGGTCCCCAGTGCGTGTGGGTGAAGGGTTCGCCCGTAGTCCAATGCCAGGAGCCGCCGGGGGTGTCCAGAATGCCGCCGATCCAGAAATTGACGATGCCGGTGCCGAGCCGGGAGCGCAATTGAGCCTCGACGGCGGCTTCTTCCGCCTGGGTGTTGAAAGTCACCAGATGGCCGCCAAGGGATTCGGCCCTCGACCTTGCCTCCTGCCAGTTCATGGCTCCGGCAAAATAAGCATAGCGCGAGGTGCCGTAGGAAAACGCGTCTGCGGGAATCTGGTCCGTCTGGGGTGCAGGTTTTGAAGCCATTGCTCCAGTCTCTAATTGCTGCTGATAGCCCCGAGCCAGTTTCTGACTCTCCGCCGAGAGCGTGTTCAGCGGCACGGGCGTGACCTTGCCTGCGATGTCCAGCAGCACATTGCCGCTGGCGACGGCCTTGAACGTCGCCGTGATGCTGCGGCCCTTGGTATCGGTCCATGTCGTGGAGCCGGCGGGAAGGGCGGGAGTTGCGGACTGAGGCACGAACTCGGTGAGCGTGGCTTTGTGAATGATCGTCCCGTAGCCTGTCGCAGCAATGGCCGCCAAAAATTGGGGATTGGTCAGTTTTTCTCCTCCGGGCTTAAAACGTGTCAGATCGCCTTCCCAATGAACCAGCACCTTACCATCCATCATGCCAGTAAGGGAGTTCTTCCGGACTTTGACCGTCGAACGATACTTCACTCCGAACACAAACGGTTCCCGCCAAATATAGAAGTCTTTGCTCGGCCCGAGTGCTCCCTTTCCATCAAGGTTGAGAAAGCCATACCATGGTTTGTCCATTTTCGCGTACACTTGGGTGCCGAGAGTGATGGTCGTTCCTGCGGCAGGGAACTGCATTGAGAATCCGCTCCGCGTTGGCCCTTCTTTCTGGGAAAGCACGATCTCGAAGTCATATTCCGTTGCAGTGACTGCATGAGGGAACTGGAGGCATTGAAGACCCGTGCGGCCAGATTCAATCCCCGTGCCGCCCATTATGCCATCCTCCACAGAGGTCCATTGCCCACGCAGAGCGTCTTTCTTCAAGTCCACGAACGCGAGCAGATCAATCACTTGCTTGGTCGTGTTCGGCGGGTCGCCGACTTCAACGGCGGGTGCGGGTATGGATGATTGGGGCGGAACAGTGGGGCTTGGTTTGTTACCACTTGCCGCAAGCGCTGTTTGGTCCGGCTCAATCCAGATCAGAAACCCATCCGGGGCACTGGCGTCGAGATCGAGTACCAAACCCAGCTTGTTGACCTTATCAATAAGTGGGCCGCCGCTGCCCCAGGCACGCCACGTGCCGTCGGTCATCTGCGCGGCGCATAGGCCGGTCTTGGTTCCTCCCTTGTTTCCACCCATCGTTTCGCTGACGGCCCCAGCCCTGACTCGTATGGCAGGAGGCAGATTATCCGGCGGCAACAAGGGATCTCCTTCCTGTCTGTTTGTGGACTTCACGTTGGACGATGTCAGGAAGACCTCACCGCGGTTGTTGCGGAGAAGCACTAGACCCGACAGCGGGCCATCGCCCTGAACACAGCCGCGAAATTTTTCCGGATGAATTGAATAGTCCGCTGCGCCTTTGGTGAGTAGAGACCAGGCTTTGGGCGGACTGCCTGGAAAAAGACCCACGCAGGACCAACCGGTCTCAAAAATCTGGAGGGCTCCTTTGAAGTAGTCGTCTGGCATTCGCACGGAATCGGCATTGGCATCAGGGATGACGGAGTCCAGCAACACTCCATCCTGGTCAAACAGGAGGCTGCCCATGTGTAGTTTCATGGCGGTGCGCCCGTGTCGAGGCTTGAAGCCGGTCATCGCTGGCAGCCCCTGGGGAGAGAGAAACCGGCAATCTCCATCTTGGGAAACGAGCACGGTTTCCCGGCTCATGGAGACGCTGATGATGTCACTTTCGACACCGAAGACGGCTTTCTGCGGATCGAAGGCACCGTAGTGAACCTCCCCACCTGCGCGGCGTGCCACCCAGCCGGCCTCGCTGGCGAAGACTTCGACAAAGTCAGCGTGCTCCGCCGCTTTGCCCAAGGTTGCCTGCATACCGTTGGCGCGGCCTTCAATCTGCAGCTTGCCACCGCGTTTTTTTGCATCTGCCAGCCAGGACGGCACTGGGATGTCCTCGAATACAGCATTGGGCGTAACCGTGGCAGTCGGTGGGACGCTAAGCATGGATGGTGCCGGAGTGGGCTGAACAGTGCGGCTCGATTGCAGGTAAAACCAAGTGGCGGCCGCACCGAGCGCCACCACCGCCGCCCATAACAAAGGTGAGCTTTTCTTCTCCGTGCGCACGATCACCTCCGGCTGCGGCGGACGATACGGCTGACCGCTAGGACGCTGAGGCCGCGCCTGAGTCTCCAAGGCGGCGGGAGCTTTCTCTGCTGCGGCTTCCACCTTCACTACGGGCTGGGTGAGGATGGCATCCAGGTCATGACGCATGTCCAGCACACGCGGGTAGCGCAGATCGCGGTCTTCCCGCAGCGCCTTGCCGATGATGCCGTCATAGCGCGGGTCGAGACCGGGAACTTGCAATGAGGGCAGCTCAAACAGGCCCTGTGGAATCTTGCCGGTGAGCATCTGGTAGAGCATGACGCCCACAGCATAGACATCGGCGCGATGATCCACGGCACTGCCGAGCATGAGCGCCTCTGGGGCCATGTAATGCAGCGTGCCCATCGCCATGCCGCTTTGGGTGAGGCCGCTCTCGCCACTTTGGTTCATCTTGGCGAGGCCAAAGTCCGCCACCTTCACCACGCCGTCGTAGCCGACCATGATGTTCGCCGGTTTGATGTCGCGGTGGATGATACCGCGCTCGTGCGCGTAGGCCAACGCGTCGCAAACATGCGCGGTGATCGCCATCGCATGCTCGGTGTGCAGGCGCTTCTGCTGGGCGAGCATCTTGGCCACGTCCGTGCCCTCGATGAACTCCATGACGATGTAGAGCAGGCCGCCTGCGGTCTCGCCAAAGTCATACACGCCGACGATGCCGGGATGGCTGAGCTTCGCCATCGCGCGGGCCTCGTTCTTGAAGCGCTCGGCGAAGCTGGCGTCGGCCTCCTCAAGGCGGTTGGAGAGAATCTTGATGGCGACGGGGCGGTCCAGCGCGATCTGCGTGCCTTTGTAAACCGCGCCCATGCCGCCGCGCCCGAGCAGCGCGGTGATTTCATACTGCGGCAGCAGCTTTTGCAGCTCCTCCGCCGTGGGCGGCTCCCAGCGGCCTGCGGGAGCGGTGGCAGGCTTGGCCTCCGTTTGCGGGGAGAGCAGCACCTCACGCATGTCTCCGGTCTGGCCGGCGGGGAAGTCGTCTGCGGGCGGAGTGGGATCGGCGGGAAGCATGGTGACGAGTGAGGTTTCGGTTCAACGATGCTCTAAAGCAAAAAGCATTTTCAGTTACAGGGGCGGGGAAAATTCTCGAAATCGTCCCGCCCGGCTGCATCCTCACGCCGACATGCCCGCGCCGCTCGCCTCAGCCTATGCCTTCCAAACCACGCGCTGGACGCATGTCGTTCGCTTGCAAGCGGGGGCTGATGAGGCAGAGCGAGACCGCATCCTGTCGCAGCTTTGCCGCGCCTACTGGTTCCCGCTTTACAGCTACGCCCGACGCGCCGGGCAGCCGCCGCATGATGCCGAGGACGCGACCCAAGGATTCTTCCAACATGCGCTGGGCAGCGACCTTTTCGCCAAGGCCAGACAAGATCGTGGCAGGTTGCGCACCTTTTTGCTAACCTCTTTTCAGCACTGGCTGAACAACCGCCATCTGCGAGAAACGGCGGCCAAACGCGGTGGCAAGCGGTCAGCGTTGTCTTTTGATGCGATGGAGGCCGAAGAACGCTACCGCCACGAGCCGCAGGATCTCGCCACACCTGAGGATCTCTACAACCGCCGCTGGGCGCGGGATTTCTTCATCGCCGTCAAAGCACGCCTGCGTGGGGAATTTGAAAGCGAGGGCAAAGGCAACATCTTCGCGGCGCTTCAGCCCTGGCTTTTCGTGGAAGCCAAAGCCGTTGAGACCTTGCCACTGGCGGAGTCCCTCGGCGTCACGGAGGGCAATTTCCGCGTCATGCTCACGCGCTTCCGCAAGCGCTACCGCGATCTGTTTCGTGAGGCTGTGGCCGACACGCTGGACTCGCCCACGCCGGAGCAGATCGAGCAGGAAATCCGCGAGCTGATCCGGCTGGGGGCGCGGTGAATGAGCTGGAAAGCTTGAAGGAGAGGCGATGAACTCGTCGTTCTCGCACTCCCGCCATGCGTCCTCTTATCGCACTCCTTCTGTCCTCCTCGTTTGTTTTTGCCGCGGATCTGCCTGATCCGGCCGCGATCACCGCCGCCATGAAAAAAGCGGTCACCTACGCCCACACGCACCTCGCCCGCGAAGGTGGCTATGCCTCCTCGTATGACAAGGAGGGCAAGATTGGCGAAGTCGAGCATGGCAAGTCGCCCACGATCATTTCCATCCAGCCGCACGGCACCACGACGATGGGGCTGGCGATGTTGAAAGCTTATCAGGCCACGGGTGACGAGGTTTTCCTCAGCGCGGCCAAGGATGCGGCCAAAGCGCTGCTCAAATGCCAGCTCGCCTCGGGTGGCTGGGCCAGCGACTTCGATTTTGACCCCGAGAAGGCCAAAAAATACTATCTCCGCAGCCATCTGGATGCCGGCGACAAAGAACCCGGCAAGCGCAACAACTCCACCACGCTCGACGACAACAAGACGCAGTCCGCGCTGCTCTTTCTGCTCGAAATGACCCACGAACCGGCCTGCAAAGACGACGCGGAGCTGAAACGCTGCACCAAGTTCGCCTTCGATGCCCTGCTCGCCGCGCAAGCCCCGATCGGTGCCTGGCCGCAGCAATTCAGCGGGCCCGCCGATCCCGCCGCGCCCGTGCTGAAGGCCAGCTACCCTGCCGAATGGTCCCGCACCTTTCCGAAGGTGAATTACACCGGCTTTTACACGCTCAACGACGGCAACCTCGAACGCATCGCACATCTGCTCTTCCGCGCCCACGAACTCGAAAAGGATGAGCGCTACATGAGTGCGTTGAAGAAACTCGGCGAGTTCCTCATCCTCGCGCAAATGCCTGAACCGCAGCCGGTCTGGGCCATGCAATACAATCACGACATGCACCCGGTATGGGCGCGAAAATTTGAGCCGCCGTCCGTCACCGCCTACGAAACCGTGGGCGCCATGGAGGTGTTGCATCAGCTCTGGGTGCTCACCGGCGATGAAAAATACCTCGCGCCCATCCAGCCCGCGCTCGCGTGGTTTGAGCGCTCGAAACTGCCGGACGGCAATTACGCCCGCTTTTACGAACTGAAGACCAACAAGCCGCTGTTCTTCGTCAAAGAAACCTACGAGCTGACTTACGACGACAGCAACTTGCCCACGCACTACTCCTTCAAGGACGACCGTCAGGACGACATCGACACTTTCAAAAAGAGGCTGGCCCAAAGCCGCGAAGAGTTGCAACGCAAGTTCGGCGGCCCGCAGACGCCGAAGGAATGGGCCAGCCGTGCCAAAGGTGCCGCCGCCAAGGCCCAGAAAGCCGCCGATTCGCTCGACAGCGAAGGACGCTGGCTCAAGGACGACCAGATCGACGGAGGCGAGTTTGTCAAAAATCTGAACGCCATGGCCTGGTACGTTGAGGCGGCAAAAAAGAGCGCCCAGTGAGCCGTCCCACAAATTTGACAGATTGTGGGACGCGGGCCACTATCCGGCCATCATGGCAGCCGGCGTCAATGTTCGATTCGCAGGGGAGCTTCAAGGCTTCATTCAGCAGCGTGTCCTAAAATCAGGACTCTACAGTTCCACCAGCGAGTACATTCGTGATCTCGTGCGGCGTGACTACGAGCAGGAGGAGCAGCGCAAGTGGGCCTGGCTCAGACAGGAACTCAGCGCGGGCGCGGCGGCTGATGAGTCGGAATTTGTCACCCTCGATGCGGAGGCTCTGATCACCCAGGCCAAGAAACGCAAGAAGGCCCATGCCCGCTAAAATCTATCCGGTCGCTCAGGAGCGCATCCTGGAGATCTGGGCCTACACCGAGAAGAAATGGAGTGAGAAGCAGGCGGACGCCTATGTGCGCGAACTTGTCGCGGAAATTGAGACCGTGGCTGTTCAGCGACACCGCTGGCGTCCTGTTTTGGACGGAGCGTTGCAGGGTGTTTATTTTTTTCGCCACCGTCATCACTATGTGTTCTTCCGCGAGCTTTCCAAGAAGCGGCTCGGCGTCATCAGCGTGCTGCACGAGAAAATGGACATCCCCGCCCGCCTGCGGGAAGACGCGGAGCGTGTGGACGGAAATGCGATCTGACGTTGTGTGTATTCACCTAAGCTTTCAGAAGTTCCTGCCTCCACGGCAATGAGGCCAGCTCGGCGATTTTTAATTCGCTGTTGCTGCGTGACAACGCCCTGGGCACAAAGGGCAGCGAAGGGCGCTGGCTCAAGGACGACCAGATTGACAGCGGCGAGTTTGTCAAAAATCTGAACGCCATGGCCTATTACGTCGAGGCGGCGAAAAAGAGCGTGAAGCCTTGATTTGGCAGGGCTGGAAAAGCCGCTGACCGGTGGTTTCGAGGAGTTTTTGCCGATTTGTGCTCGCCGCTGGATGGGCGGCGGGCATAGTGCATTCATGGCTGAAGAACCTACCCCTGACGAGAATCCTTCGTTTGATGTGCCCAGCATTGAGGAGATGTCCTCCTATCTGCCGCAGTTCAAGTTTGAAAAGCTGGCGGCCTGCGGCGGCATGGGTGCAGTGTACAAGGCCTGGCAGGACAGTCTGGCCCGCTGGGTGGCTGTGAAAATCCTGCCGCCGAAGTTTGGCGCGGAGCAGGGGTTCGCCGACCGCTTCAAAACCGAGGCTCGGGCGATGGCGAAGCTCAATCACACGAACATCGTGGGCGTGTACGACTTCGGCATCACGCCTGCCGGCCACTTGTTCCTGGTGATGGAGTGGATCGAGGGGCGTTCGCTGCACGATCTGATCCACAAGACCAACCTGCCGCTGCGCAAGGCGACGAACCTGGCCATGCAGCTCTGCGAGGCGCTGAGCTTTGCGCACGAGCACGGCATCATCCACCGCGACATCAAGCCGGGCAACATCATGGTCAACGACGCGGATCATGTGAAGGTGGCGGACTTCGGGCTGGCGCGGCCGGTTTCCAACGAGGCGGAGGAGGACAATCCGATGGGCACGCCGGACTACGCCGCGCCGGAGATTCGCGGCGGCAGCGTGATTGATCATCGGGTGGACATTTTCGCGGTCGGAGTGGTGCTTTACGAGATGCTGGCGGGCCGCGTGCCGGAGAGTCCGCGTCGGCCGGTCACGCTGTTTGCCAAAGTTTCATCGCGCTGGGATGAGATCATCGCCAAGGCCATTCATCCCGATCCCGAGAAGCGCTACCAGGACGCGGGTGAGTTTCGCGCTCACATCAATGTGGCGATGAAGCAGGAAGCGGGCGTCGCGCTGCCTGACGCGGGCGATCACAAGCTCCAAAGACCGCCATCGAAGCCCAAGGCACCGCCCATGTCCCAAAAGCAGCAACTGGGACTGACGTTTGGCATCGTGGGACTTGTGCTGGTGGCGTTGCTGGCGCTGATTTTCTGGCCGTCATCACGAAAGACCGCCACTACGGCTTCTGGATCTGCGGAGGCCACGCCGGAGGAGATCCGGCAGGTGATTTCGACGCTGGAGAAAGCTGACCCGGAGCTGACGCGTCTGCTGAACTCGTTCTCAGAAGACTGGGCCGCCAGCGGAGCCGGTAAAAACCCGGCCATTGCTGAAAAGCTGCGCGGTGCGCTGAACACGGCGGTGCAGGCGAAAACGAAGGACCGCGTGGAGGCGGCCAGACGCGCGGAGATCGTGACTGCGGAACTGGCGAAGCTGCAAGGCGTGGCACCTTCCCTGAAGGCGCTAAAGCAGGCGTCTGAGTAGTCTTTCTTCCCCCGGTTCCAATTAGCGGAAGCTCTTCGCGAAGTCGTCGGCGGTCGCCTTGGCGACTACCTTGGTTTTCTGGAAGGTCGAGGCTTCGCCTTTTTCGATCAAAATGCGTTCGTAGTCGGCCGATGACATTGGCAGGGTGATCGTGGCGTCCTGCCAGGTGGAAAGGAGGATGGCGTTGGCGAGTTCGACGCTGCGGATGCCTTCGGAGGCGGGGGAGAGGAGCTTTTCGCCCTTCAGGATCGCGTTGGTGAAGTTTTGCAGGATCTCGACGTGCTGGCCGCCGGTTTGATCGACCGGGATGTCCATGTGCCAGCTTTCCGGCATGGCGAAAGCGGCCTCCGCCTCCATGCAGAATTTGCTCATCGGCTGGCGGTTGCGCTGGAAGTGGATGCGGGTGCCGTCGGTGACGGTCAGGCGGCCCTGCTCGGCGGAGATTTCGAGCTTGTTGATGCCGGGTGCCTCGCCCGTGCTGGTGACGAAGGTGGCTGTGGTGCCGTTGTCATACTGCATGACGGCGGTCACATCGTCCTCGACCTCGATTTCATGGAAGCGACCGAACTGGCAGAAGCCGCGCACTTTTTGCGGCATGCCGAAGAGCCATTGGAACAGGTCCAGATTGTGCGGGCACTGGTTCATGAGCACTCCGCCGCCCTCGCCCTTCCAGGTGCCGCGCCAGCCGCCGGTGGCGTAGTAGTAGTTCGTGCGGAACCAGTTGGTGACTTCCCAGTGGACGCGGCGCACCGCGCCAATCTCGCCGCTTTCGATGAGCTCCTTCACCTTCTTGAAGCAGGCGTTGGTGCGCATGTTGAACATGGCGGCGAAGATCTTGTTCTTGTCCGTGTGCGCGGCGATCAGGCGCTCGCAGTCGGCTTTGTGCACGGAAATCGGCTTCTCGACGAGCACATTCAATCCAGCCTTGAGAGCCTCGATGCCGATGGTCGTGTGGCTGAAATGAGGCGTGCAGATGAGGATCGCATCCAGGTGCCCGCTGCGGATCATCAGGTTCACATCGGTGAAGGCTTTTTCACCTTCGATCAAGTTCGGCAAGGTGCCGACGCTCTCGCAAAGCGCGGTGACGCGCAGTCCTGGCACCTTGCCTGCGCGAATGTTCGCGAGGTGTGCCTTGCCCATGTTTCCAAGTCCAACGATTCCAAGTCTGACGGTTTCCATGGCGCGAGCCTAGCGGGGCAAACAAAGCGGTCAAGCGACTCAACAGTTGCACCATCGCTCCGAAGGGACACTTTTGGGCATGCGACCGCCGGACAGCCTCCGAATCTGGATCATCCTTGCCACAGCAGGGCTGTCGCTGCTATCCCCGCTCCCCCTCATGGCGCAAGACCTCCGCATCGGCATCATCGGTCTCGACACCTCGCACTCGGAGCAGTTCACGCTGCGGCTGAACGATCCCGCGAACCCGAACCACATCCCCGGCGCGCGGGTCGTCGTGGCCTTTCCCGGCGGCAGTCCTGACATTGAGGAAAGCAAGACACGAGTGGAGGGCTTCACCGCCACGGTGCGGGACAAGTTCGGCGTGCGCATCGTCGGCAGCGTGGCGGAAGCCTGCAAGGACGTGGATGCCATCCTGCTCCTCAGCCTTGATGGCCGCCCTCGGCTGGAACAGATGAAACAAATCGTCGCCGCAGGCAAGCCGGTCTTCATGGACAAGCCTGTCGCCTCCTCTTTGAAAGACGCTGTGGAAATTTACCAGCTGGCCGCCACCGCCCAGGTGCCGGTTTTCAGCGCTTCCGCCGTGCGCTGGTATCCTGGCGTGCTCGAAGTCGCTTATGCGGAGAAAACCCCGGCCCTTGGCGCCATCTGCTACGGCCCGGCGCATGTCCTGCCGCATCATCCCGATTTGTTCTTCTATGGCATTCATCCCAGCGAGGCGCTCTTCACCGTCATGGGTTCTGGCTGCCTCTCCGTGACACGCACCACCACGCCCTCGGCCTCCGTCGTCACCGGCCTGTGGTCTGGCAGCCGCACCGGCACGCTGCATGCCATCCACGAAGGTGCCAAAGCCTACAAGCTCATCCGCTTCGGAGACGCGCAGGTGTTTGAACAGAAGTCCGAGGGGGATTACACCCCGATGCTGCGGGAGATCATCAAATTCTTCCAGACCAAGCAGCCGCCTGTCTCGCCCAAGCAGACGCTCGAAATCTACGCCTTCATGGAGGCCGCCGAAGAAAGCAAACGCCGCGATGGCAAGTCCATCACCCTGCGTGAAGTCATGGTCAAGGCCGGCGCCCCCGCGGCCTGGCTGCCTGAGGATGGCAAAGCCAAACCGGAGCCGCCGAAATCTGTGCCCAAGGGCCTTCCGCAGCCGGGCGGGTCGTGATCACTCCGCGTTCTGCACCTGCTCGCGGATTTTTTCCAGCTCAGTCTTGGCGGTGACGACGTGATGGGCGATCTCGGCGTTATTGCACTTTGACCCCATGGTGTTGAACTCGCGGAAGAACTCCTGCAGCAGAAAATCGAGGCTTCGGCCGGCGGGCGCGTCGGCATCGAGATAGGCACGGAATTGCTTCACATGACTCGCGGCGCGCGTCAGCTCCTCGGAGATGTCGGTGCGGTCGGCAAAGAGGGCGATTTCTTTGACCAGACGCTCGTCATCGAGCGGGAGCGGCAGTCCGGCGTCCTCCAGACGCTGGCGCAGCAGTTTGCGCTGATGCTCTGGCACGGTGGTGGCTTTGGCGCGGATCGACTCCAGCAGAGATTCGATCATGCGCAGCCGGGATTCGATGTCCGCGCGCAAACTCGCTCCTTCCGTCGCGCGCATGGCGTTCAACTGCTTCAAAGCGGCGGCCAGCGCCTCCTGCACGGGCGGCCATGCGTCCTCCGTCGCGATTTCCGTCTGTGCCTGCGTCACCACGCCGGGCATGCGGGTGATGTCCGTTAGCGAAATCTCCGGCGGGATGTCCAGCTTCAGCGCCAGCGAGTGCATGGCGTGGAAATAATGCGCGGCCAGCGCGTGGTCGATGCGCACGGCGTCTGCCGAAGCGCCCGCGGCTTCCCGGCGCACGGCGACGTTGACGCGGCCGCGTGAAACGGCGGCCGCGACGTCGGTGCGCACCGCGTTTTCCAGCTCGGCCAGCTCGCGCGGCAGATTGACCGCCACTTCGAGCTGCTTGCGGTTCACGGAGCCGCACTCCACGCTCCAGGTCACGCCTTCCCGCTGCGCCTCACCCCGCCCGAATCCTGTCATGCTTTTCATGGCCATCCCATGGAGCGAAATCCGGCAGCGGTAAAGTCTGGGATGCGCGGGCCGCAGATTCGCCGAGATTCCGATTTGCATCCCCCCGCGTGCTCCCTAGTCTCGGCCACCCGATGGCAAAATCAGCACTTGGAAAAGGACTTGGAGCGCTCATTTCGGCACCCACCGGGGTGTCTGGAATATCGCGCCTGCCTGCCCTCGCCCAGCCTGCTCCTGGAGACGTGGTGAACCGCGTCACGCTGGACCAGATCGTTCCCAGCCCGCTGCAGCCGCGCAAGGAATTCCAGACCGAGCAGCTCGCCGAGCTGATGGAGTCCATCCGCGAGCACGGCATCATCCAGCCGCTGATTGTGCGCCGGGTGAACGGCAAGCTCGAGCTCATCGCCGGGGAGCGGCGTTTCCGTGCCTCACGCGAGCTGGGCCTCAAAGAACTTCCCGTTATCGTCCGTGAGGCCTCCGACAAGGACGTGTTGGAGATGGCGCTCATCGAAAACCTCCAGCGCGCGGACCTCAACGCCATCGAGGAGGCCCAGGCCTACTCCCGGCTGGCAAAGGACTTCAACATGCGCCAGGAGGACATCGCGCAGCGTGTTGGCAAAAACCGCGCGACTGTTGCGAACACGATGCGCCTGCTCGACCTGCCGCAAAACGTGCGCGACCTGCTCGTCAGCTCAAAGCTTTCCACCGGCCACGCCAAGGTACTGCTCATGCTCAAAAAGCACGACGAGCAGGAGCGTGTGGCCTTGCAGATCATCACGAAGGGACTCACCGTCCGCGCCACGGAGAAGGTGATCGATGCCATTCTGCATCCGCCGCTGCCGCCGAAACCCAAGCCGACGGAGACCGAGTTCGCACGCGCCATTGAGGCCGTGGAGCAAAAGCTCATCCAGCATCTCACCACCAACGTCAGCATCCAGCACGCCGAGAAAAAAGGCCGCATCGAGATCGACTACTACGGCGCGGAAGACCTGAACCGCATCCTGGCGCTGCTTGGCGTCGAGGAAGAGCCATTCACGGAAGAATAACCGCGGCTTCGCCGCCAATGACGAATTCCGAATGAAGAATGACGAAACAGCTTCGCCGCTCCTCAAGCTGAGAAAGTTTCTGGCTCTTTCGTCATTCTGCATTCTGCATTCGTCATTCATCGCCAGTTGCAGCCCCGCCAACACTGTGGACGACAGCGATGTCCGCTCCTTCCTCACGCGCTACTTCTCCACCTGGTCCGCGAAAGACATGGACGGCTACGGCGCATGCTTCCACGAGCAGGCGCGCGTCACCTTTGTGCAACAGGGCATGCCGCAGACCCAGGGCCTCACGGATTTCCTGCACGGCCAGAAGCTCAGCCATGCCACCGCCTCCGCGCCTATGACCGAGGTGCCCACGGGCATGAAAATCCTGCGTGACGAGCGCACCGCGCAGGCCAGCGTGCGCTGGAAGCTCACCAAAGGCACCGAAATCACCACCGGCACCGATTGTTTCACGCTCATCAAGAGCCCCGTCGGCTGGAAAATCATGAGCCTCGTCTTTTACAACGACTGAGCACTAGCTGCGAACAGAGAACGCGAATCCACTGCATGTCCCGCCCTTCTTCCAAATCTTCCGAGTCCACCTTCACCGAGGACGCCTCCGCGCGCAAAACCCGGATATTCCTCGGCATTGTGTGCTTTTTCGCCGGTGCTGCCATCATGGTTGTCGAGATCAGCGCGTTTCGTCTGCTTGCGCCTTATTTTGGAAACACGATCTACACCTCCACCGCGCTCATCGGCGTTGTTCTCGTCGCGTTCAGCGTGGGCGGTTATCTGGGCGGTCGGCTGGCGGACCGGAGGCCGGCGTTAGACCTGATCGGCTGGCTGCTGGCGGGCGCGGCGGTGCTCACGCTCTTCATCCCGGCGCTGAACATGGCCTTCAGCCTCTCCCTGAGCAGGTTTGGCATCATCAGCGGTCCGCTCATCATCTCGCTCGTGCTCTTCGCCCTGCCGGGTGTTCTGCTGGGCGCGGTTTCCCCGGCCTCGGTGCGGTTTTACAGCCTCACGCAGAAGGACACGCACGTCGGAGCGGCGGCGGGCACGATCAGCATGCTCGGCTCCCTCGGCAGCTTTGTGGGCACCTTCGTCTCCGGCTTTTTTCTGCTCTCCACCTTCAAGGTGAGCGCCATTTTCATCGGCTGTGGCGTGGCCCTGCTGCTGCTGGCGGTTATCTCACTCATCATGGCCAAAAGCACTGCGAAGGGGCAGGTCATCGCCGCCGGATTGATCGCCGCCGCCGTGGGCTGGAGCACGGAGCAACCGCCTTACATCGGGATCATCCACGAGCGTGAGTCAGCCTACCATCGCATCAGCGTCGTCGAGGAAGGCGTCAGCCCGCACAAGCGCCGCTTGCTCTCGCTCGACTCCACGCAAGAAGGCGGCATGAACCCGGAGACAGGGGAGCTGATCCTGCCCTACCAGGAGTATTGGAAGCTCGCCCTGCTGCGCGAGCCGGCGGAAATCACCAGCGCGCTGTTCATCGGCGCGGGTGCTTTCGGCATGCCGGAGAATGTCTCGCGTGATTTTCCGAAGGCCGCGGTCGATGTCGTCGAGATCGACCCCGAGGTCATTGATGTAGGCCGCAAGTTTTTCAAGCTCGACGAGCATCCGCGCGTCACCGCGCACGCTGCTGACGCGCGCCGCTTCCTGCACCTCTCCGGGGAGCGCCAATGGGACATGATCTTCGGAGACGCCTACAACGGACGACACGCCATCCCCTCGCACCTTGCCACGCGGGAGTTTTTTCAAATGGTGGCCGATCATCTGGAGCCGCGTGGTGTGTACGTCATGAACATCATCTCCGCCGTCAACGGACGTAAATCCGATCTCACGGGTGGCATGATCGCCACGCTGCGGCAGGTGTTTCCCTCGGTGGAGGTCTTCGCCGTCGGTGGTCGGCGCGATGAGCCGCAGAACATCGTCCTTTTCTGCTCCCGCGACAATCTGCGCCCGCTCATCGTGGACCGCTACACCGCCGCCGGTTCGTGGCAGGAGCGCCTCATCCGCACCCATCTCCCCGCAGGCACTGTGCCGCGCTCCGAGGTCGTCTTCACCGACGACTATAACCCCGTCGATGCCATCATCGCGCGCGGCCTTCTGGAGTGAACGTAAAACGAGTTTTCCAACTCGTTTTCAAAGCTCACAACACACTCCAACGCCACCGAACTAAAAAGGTGCTCCCGCCTTTAGAGGCGGCTCTGAAAACGAACTGAAAGTTCGTTCTACATTCACTTCAACGGCTTCGCCGCTGGAGCCAGCGAGGGTGCCACAAACGCGTCGAACACCAGCACGCCCTTCAGCGAGTCCACGGCGCGTTCGAGCTGCTTGTCGCCGAGATTGGCCAGCTCCAAGGCCGCCGCCTCGCCGGTTCCATGCGCCATCCGCCACTTCGCGATGCGGCTTTCCTCCTCCGAGGTCAAGGCGGCCACGATGTTTGGCTCCACGCCGTTCTCATGGATCGTGCGATGGCTCGGCGTGTAGTACTTCGCCGTCGTCAGCCGCATCGCCGCGCCATTCTTCATCGGCAAGATCGTCTGCACGCTGCCTTTGCCGAAACTCGTCGTGCCCACCACAATCGCCCGCTTCAAATCCTGCAACGCGCCTGCCGTCAGCTCTGATGCGCTCGCGCTGCCATGATTGATCAGCACCGCGATGGGATACTTGCGCGGTTCTTTGGCGCCACGCGATGGCGTGCGATATGGCGGCGGATTCTGCGAGGCCACACGGCCCTCCGTCGTCACCACCACCGTGCCTTCGGGCAAAAACTCGCCGCAGATCGCCACCGCGCTGTCCACCAGACCGCCCGGGTTGTTGCGCAGGTCGAGCACGAAGGCCTGCATGCCCTGCGCCTCCAGTTCATCTAGCGCGTCGCTCAGCTCACCCGCCGTCGGCGCGTTGAACTGCGAGACGCGCATGTAGCCGATCTTGTACTCACCCGCCATCTTGGGCGACAGCAGCATCGGATCATGCACGGACGACTCCGCCAGTGTCTCATGCTTCACTTTGAAATCGAGGAACTGCTTCGTGCCCGGCCGGCGCACCGTGAGCCGCACTTCCTCGCCTGCCTTGCCGTTGAGAAGCTGCATCGCCTCCACCACACCCACGGAATCCGTCAGCACGTCGTTGATCCGCACGAGCTGGTCGCCCGCCAGCACGCCTTCCGCCGCCGCCGGGCCGTCCTCGCGCACCGTGATGATCGTGAGCTGGTTCTGCCGCAGCGCGATGGTGATGCCGATGCCCTCTGACGTGTCGCTTTGCTCGCGCTGCATGTCTTCAAACAGCGACTTGCCCATGTACTCACAGTGCGGGTCCAGCCGCCGCAGCATGCCTTCCAAAGCCCCTTCCACCAGCTCCTCATAGGTAATCTTGGATTCATCCACATAATTCTGCCGCACCATCTCCATCGCTCGCGTCAGCATCTCCATCTGCTTATAAGCATCCTCCGGTGGCGGCTTCACAGGAGGCGCGGCAGGTGTCTGCGGTTCTGCTTTCGAAGTCTCGGCAGGTTTTGGCGTCGGCTTCGTAGCAGGCGCGGCTGGAGCCGGTGCAGGAGTCGTTGGTGCCGCGTGAAGACTCACGCTGACAGCCAGGATCAAAAAAAGTGCGGGGGCGCGACGCATGAAAGCATCCTGCATGATTTCTCGCGGGTGTGACAGAGGAAATTCAGGCTTGCAGAGGATGTAGCTCCTGGCTTCAAATGGTGCATGCCAGTCGTTCTCATCAGCGGCCCTTACCGCCTGTTTTTCTACTCCGATGAAGGCACAGAACCAGTCCATGTGCATGTTGAGCGGGAGGGCAAGGAGGCCAAATTTTGGATGCAACCGCTGCGTCTGGCCTCCGCCGAAGGTTTTGGAGCGGCGGAAGTCCGGCGCATCGAACGCATTGTCACCCAGCACAAACAGGCTATCATCCGTCGTTGGCATGAGCACTTTGAATCCTGATCTCGAATCTCCCAAGGCTGTGAAAATCTCCTTCGATGGGGAGAAGCTCTGTGTTCTGCTCGAAGGCGGGCGGCAGATCGTTGTTCCCACGGCGCTTTATCCGCGATTGCGTTTTGCCACGAAGGCCGAGCGTCGAAATTACCGGCTGATAGGCGGCGGGGCGGGTATTCACTGGCCCGCTTTGGATGAAGACATCAGTGTGAAAGGACTGCTGGCCAAAAAAGCCTCGGCCGAATCGCCCGGATCAATCATCCAATGGCTGCTGACGCGAAAGCCGGGCGGTAGCAGCGAAAAGTCGAAGCCGTTGGAGATTCAAATTCTGTCTCCGAAGCGGAGCAAGGCCGCTCCGACACGAGGCAGGTTGAAGGGAGTCGAAAAAACTGTGATGCTTTGAAATCGGGTGTTTTCAGGATTTAAACCGTGCCGCCAGGAAGGCATCTGCATTTCAAACCAAAGTCACGCCAGAATCCCGTTCACCACATTCCCCGTGGCGCTGCCGAGAATGGTTTCGGCGCGGCCATTGCGCTTGTAGGCGAGTTTGGTGGCATCGAGGCCGAAGAGATGCATCACCGTGGCGAGGTAGTCGTGATGATGCACGACGCCCTCGGTCGCAAAAAGGCCCCATTCATCGGTCGCGCCGTGGATGTGGCCTTGCTTCACGCCGCCGCCGGCCATCCAGATGCTGAAGCCGTCGGTGTTGTGATCGCGGCCCGGTTTGCCTGCCTTGCCGCGTGTTTGGATCACCGGCAGACGGCCCATCTCACCGCCCCAGAAGACGAGCGTGCTGTCCAGCAGGCCGCGTGACTTCAAATCCTTCACCAAGGCCGCGCTGGGCTGGTCGCTGGCGCCGCAGCGCTTCACCAGCGCCTCGTTGATGTTCTCGTGCATGTCCCAGGAGTAGTCCCAGATCTGCACGAAGCGCACGCCGCGCTCCACAAGACGCCGCGCGATGATGCAGGCCTCGGCGAGCGCCTTGGTGCGGTCATCATCGGCCCCGTAGAGCTTGCGCGTGGCCTCGGACTCCTTTTTGATGTCGAGCGCGTCTGTCGCGGCAGTCTGCATGCGCGCGGCGAGCTGGTAACTCGCGATGCGCGCCTGCAAATCGAGCTCGCCCGGATGCTGCGCGAGGTGGCGGCTGTTCACACGCTCCAAGAACGCGAGCTGCCGATCCTGTGCGCTGCCTTTGAGATACTCCGGCGGATCGAGGTTCATGATGCGTGGCTCCTGCTCGCGCACATGCGTGCCCTGATAAATCGACGGCAGCAGCCCGCTGCTCCAGAAGGGCGAGCCGGGTGGATTCTTGCGGATCACCAGCGCCACAAAGGCTGGCAGATCACGCGACTCACTGCCGAGGCCATAAGTGATCCAGCTTCCGAGCGCCGGCTTCCCATTCAGGCCGGTGCCCGTGTCCATCGCCTTCATGCCTGCGACGTGATTGCGGATGCCCTTCAAATTCATGCTGCGGATCAGCGTCATCTCATCCGCAATGCCGCCCATGTGAGGGATCAACTCCGACATCTCAATGCCGCTCTCACCATGCTTTGAGAACTTGAACGGACTGCCCATCACCGTGCGCGTCGCGCCGCCGGTGTTGTCAAATTTGATCTCGCCACCGGGGAACAGCTTGCCGTCCCACTTGTTGAGCAGCGGCTTGGGATCAAACATGTCCATGTGGCTCGGCCCGCCGCCCATGAACAACGAGATCATCGCCTTCGCCCGCGGCTGGAAATGCGGCTTCTTCGGCAGCGTGTCATACACGATGGGCGTGAGCGCTGGCTTCTCCGGCACTGTCGCTGCGAGCAGCCCATCCTCATTGAGAAGCGTGGCCAGACCGATTGCGCTCAAATTGAAAGCATTGCTGCCGATGAAGTGGCGGCGTGACTGGCAGAAGTCGGAGTTCATTCGATGTAAAGGAAAGGGTTCGATCCCAGCAGCGCCTGGCACAGACTTGCGAGCGCTTTCTCCGCCGCATCGCTGCCAGCGGGCAAAGACTTGGTTTGCTCGGTCAAATACGCGGCCGCATCGCGGTGATCCTGCGCGGCAGGCTGGCGGCCAAAGGCGAGTTCCCAGGCGCGCGCGGCTTGTTTGGAAACATCGTCACCCGCCTCGCTCATCACACGTTTGGCAAACGCGCGTGATTGTTCGACCACAAAGCTGCTGTTCATGAGCAGCAGTGACTGCGGGGCCACAGTGCTGATGTTTCGCGCCTCGCAGTTCGGCTCCATCTGCGGCGAGTCAAATACCGCAAGCTGGTAGGGCAGGGCGCTGCGGCGCTGCTGCACATAGATGCTGCGGCGGAATTCACGGCCATCGCTGCTCGGTTCCTTGCTGCCGATGACTACCTGCGCGTTCGCATCCTCGGCCACACCGACGGGTTCGCCAAAACGCTGCGGATTGAGCCGGCCGGTCACGGCGAGTGTGGCATCGCGGATCGTTTCGGCCTCAAGACGGCGCACGTTCATGCGCCAGAGCAGCACGTTCGCCGCGTCGAGGCGTTCAGCCTCTGGGCGACGCAGTGATGACTGCTTGTAGGTGGCGGAGTTCATCACGAGGCGATGAAACTGCTTCAAACTCCAGCCGCTGCTCATGAACTCGCTCGCCAGCCAGTCGAGCAGCTCGGGATGCGACGGCTTCTCGCCCTGCGCACCAAAATCGCCCGCACTGTTGACCAGTCCGCGGCCAAAGTGATGCATCCAGAAGCGGTTCACCAGCACACGGGCCACGAGCGGATGCTTGCCACTCGTGAGATGTTTTGCAAAAGCCAGCCTGCGTCCGCTGGTGGGTAGCGATTTGTCTTTCGGCGCGATGTCCACAGCCAGCACGTCACTAAGCACCGTGAGATCACCAGGGCCGACCTCCGCGCCTGGAGACTCATGATTGCCGCGCAGAAAAACCTTTGTCACGGGCAGCGGTCGTGCCGGCACTTCGCTCAGGGCGCGCACGCTGCCGATCTTCGGCATTCGGGCGTTCACGGCGGCCACATCCGCCTTGTGCTTCGCCACATCGGCCTCGAATTCCTTCACCTTCTCATCGTGTCGTTGCACAAAGAGATTCAACTGCTGCTCCGAGGCAGACACTTTGAGGAAAGGGAAGTCGGCGAGGAATTTCTTCTCTTCGGGCGTCAGGCTCTTGTCACGGTCCTTCCTCCACTTCAGCGCCGCCGCCCTGCCAAATTCGCGATCTTTCTCTGGAATGGCCTCCAGCTCGGCATTCAGCGTACATTCTTGATAAGCATTGAGCTTCTTCTGGTATTCCACCTCGATGGCCTTGAGCTCGGCGTTCAAGCGGGTCTCCTTTTTCGTGTCCCAGGCGGTGCGCAGCGACACCTCGCGCTTCTTCGGGTCAAACCAGCCCGCATAATTGAGTCCCGGCTCCAACACGGCCCGCAGACGATAAAAATCCTTCTGCAAGATGGGATCAAAGCGGTGGTCGTGGCATTCCGCGCAGCCCACCGTCATGCCCAGCAGAGAGCTGGAGACGATTTTCACCGTCTCGGTGATCACCGCGTTCTGCGCGGCCTTTTCCTTCGTGCTGGCGGTGCCGTCGGGTGCCATGCGCAGGAAACCGGTGGCGGTCAGCTTGTCGATCTCGTCCGCCTTCAGCTCGCCTTCCTTCGGATAGCCGATCAACTCATCGCCCGCGAGCTGCTCGGTGATGAAACGGTCAAACGGCAGGTCCGCGTTGAGCGCGCGGATCACATAGTCGCGGTAACGCCACGCTGAAGGCCGCTCCGTGTCATTTTCATCGAAACCCTCGCTGTCCGCGTAGCCCACCACATCCAGCCAATGGCGGCCCCAGCGCTCGCCGTATTCCGGGCGTGCGAGGAGCCGCTCGATCAGGCGCTCATAGGACGAAGGTGACTGATGGGACTCTTGGATGAAGGCCGTCACTTCCTGCGCTGTCGGCGGCAGACCGATGAGATCAAAGTAGGCCCGGCGGATCAGCGTGGCCGGATCAGCCTCCGCAGATGGCGTGAGCTTCGATGCCACGAGCTTCTGGCGGACAAACGCATCCACAGCATTCGTCATTCGAGCTTCGTCATTCGTCATTGCCGGCACGTCCGGCCTCCGAACCGGCCTGAAAGCCCACCAGCCGCGTTCTTCCTCCGTGATAAAATGTCCCTCAATCTTCTCCGGCTCCGGGCGCAGCGTTTTGGCTCCGGCGGTGATCCATTGCTCGATCTTCGCCACTTCCTCGGGCTTCAGCTTTTTGTCGCCCTTCGGCATCTCGCCGTTTTTGATCTGCTCCAGCAGCAAGCTCTCATGCGGCTTGCCCGCCACGATGGCCGGTCCGGACTCGCCGCCTTGGTCGAGGAAACGTTTCAGCCGCACATCGAGATCGCCCTTCATCTCGCCTTCCTCGCCATGGCAGTGAAAGCAGTGCGCCTTCAAAATCGGCCGCACATCCCGCTCAAACGACAGCTCCACCGCGTGCAAGGGCAGGGCGACAGACGAAGCGATGGCGAAGACGAGTTTCATGACGGCGCGAAATTACGCGCCCATGGAGTGGCAGCTTTCGAGCGCAGGCAAGTGGTCCGCACAGTCCTCTGTGCGGCGCTCCGACAACACCCTCCGCCCCACATAACCAAAACCCCAGCCACGGGCACTCTATACCATTTACTTGCCTCAACGGACCGCCACACGCCGCACAGAGGACTGTGCGGACCACTCTGGATTACTCCAGCGTGATTCCTCCCCAATACGCGAACTCCATGTTCCAGCCGCTGGCATGCGCTTCGAGACGGATGGTGACTTCCTGGCCCGCGAACCTCGCCAGATCGACCTCCACGGTCTTCCAGCGCGGCTTCTCATGGTCCACCGCCACCTCCTTGACCACTTGACCGTTGACCACGGCCTTGACGATCCAATCCCCCCGATCATCCGCCGCGACGCTGAATTTCAGCTTGGTCTTCTCGACCTTCATTTTGCGCTCAAAGCGCGCAGGCGTCTTTTTGTCCGGGAACGGATGCATGAGCAGCACGTTCGTTTTGCCGTGGTATTCGGCCAGTTTGACCGGTGTACGCTCAAAATCAGGCGCGGAGACCTTCCAGTCGGGATTCCACAAGCTCACGCTTTCCCAGTCAATGGCACGCCAGTTGGTGCCTTTGGGCTTGGAGGTCGTTTCGGGCACTTCGACGCCTTGGATGAGCAGTTTCTTCTTTTCGGGCGTCAGCGGGCCTTCTTCTGGCGGGGCGAGAATGTACCACATCATGTCGCGGAAGGCGGCGTCGGGCAGATTGCCGAATCCCATCGGCATGAGGCTCTGCTTTGTGTTCGTGAGCGTGGCGATTTGATCGCGCGGCACGACCTGAGCCGCACCACCGGCTCCGAGGAGCTTCACATGGCCCGGCGTGTCCTCCACCACGCGACCCGCGAGCGTGCGACCGTCTTTCGTGCTCACGGTGAAGTTCTCGTAACCGTTGCCGATGATCTGATTCGGATCGATCACGTTTGCGAGCAAAGCATCGAGATTGCTGCGGCCACTGCCGATGAGATCCGGCCCCACCTTCTGCCCGCCGCCGTGAAACTCATGGCAGACCATGCATGTCGCCGTGAAAAGCAGTTTGCCGTTCGCGAGATCCGGGTCGCCGGTCAAACAAACCTGCTTCTTCTGCGCGATGAGTGATTTCACGTCGTCCGATGAATCCTGCCAAGCGCCAAGCACCTTGAAGGCGTGATCGCGAATGGCCTTGTCCTTGCTCGTCGCCAACGCCCGCCGCACCGGAGCCGGGAAACCGCTGGGACTGATTTTTTCTGCGGCAATGGCCTCCAGCATGGCCTTCGTCCAGGTCGCCCGACTGGAAAGCGCCTCCAGTGCGGCAGTGCGCAGATTAAAATCTTTCGACGCGGCCTGCACGATGAGTGGCGCAATGAAATCATCGCCCCCGAGGTCCGCCGCCGCGCGAATCGCCGCCACGCCGAGCGTGGTGGACGTGCCGGGTGCCAGCAGAGGTTTGATGCATTCCTTCACCGCGTCTGTTTTGACCTTCCGCAGCGATTGCAGCACCGAGATGCGGTCCTTCTCCGGCTTCTTCGCATCGTGCAGCGCCGCGATCATTTCTTTCACCGCCACCACGTCGCCCCACAGCACTGCGAGCGTTTGCGCATGCTTCCGAACGTCCGTGTTCGCATTTGAGCGCCACTTCGCGAGGCTGGCGGAGACATCCTTCGCCGGTTTGATGACGCCGCCTTCCTGGCCTTTCACGAGTCCATCGAGCGCATGGGCGAGCAGGCTATCGTGTGCCGCGACCTTGTCACAAAACTCGACCGCAAGATCGAGGTTCTCCGCCTTCCGCGTGTCGCATAAGCGGCGCATGGCTTTGTGGGAGAGGACGCGGGAGAGGGGCTGAGTGGTAGGGGCGATTCCTGCAAGCCAATCCAACCATGGTTTGGCATTGTCAGCCAAAACGGGTTCAATCGCCATCCAGATGGCCAGGGGTAGCACCTTGTCGTCTGGATCGACCCCCGCCGTGAGCAGCTTTGTTTCAAGAATTGTCGGGCCGTTTGACCTTCCCATGGAGTCAAGGGAGGGGCGTGCTCGATCCGAGGTGAGATGCACTTCACGCTTCTGACGTAGCGCGATGCTCACCGCCAGTCTGACGCTGGGGTCAGGGTTTTCCGCCAACTCATCAAGCCAGTAATGTCCCACATGGCCTCCTTCACCGAACAGGCGTGCGGCCCATGCTTTGAGCGCCGGATTTGGGTCATTTTTGGCAAGCCATTCGATGGCTCGATAGTCTTGTGAGTTGATTGCGGACAAAGTCCAGATGGCTTCGAGCCGCACGGAAACCGGAGCATCACTCTTTGCTATCTGCAGCAGCGTCTCCCTGGTATCTTCCGCGTGTTGCTCGATGAGCATCCTCCTCGCCATCCGGCGCATCCAGTTGTTGGGATGCTCCAGGGTCTTCACGAGGTCGGCGGCGGGGAGTTTTTTGAGGTCGAGGTTCGGCGGAGTGCGGACGCCCTCGTCCGTTTTGGGGTCGTTGGATTTGGCGGACGAGGGCGTCCGCGCTCCTGTGTGAACGACGCGCCAGATGCGCCCGCGCTCGCGGTCCACGCCTTCGGGATTCGCCTTGGCGTTTTGGTAGCAGGGATACTTGTCGCACCAGTCCATGACCCAGAGGAAGCCGTCGGGGCCTGTTTGCGTGCTGACGGGGCGGAACCAGCCGTCGTTGGCGCGGAGGAAGTCGCGACGCGGCTCGCATTTGAAGCTGGCACCGACAGGTGTGAGCACTTCCTCGTGGATGGCGTTGTCGTGGATGTTGCCGATGAAGGCGTGGCCGTGCGTGTCGGCGGGATAGCGTCCGCCCTGGTAAATCTGCACGCCGGCATAGGCGGCGCGGAAGTGTTTGTGCTTCACGATGCTGGGCAGCAGCTCGTAGGCATACGGATTCTCCGGCGCACCGCCCTGGCGCACGTAGATGCCGCCGGGAGCCATGTGGAAGAAGTGGTCGATGACGCAGGCGCTGACGAAGAAGTTGCCCGCAGCGTCGTAGTCGCAGCCCCAGGGATTGCTGGTGCCGTCGGCGAAGACTTCGAATTCCCAGGGGAGCGCGGGTGCCCCCACCCGCTCCTCTTGGACGGCAGACGAGGGCGTCCGCACTCCCATCGGCCGCGCCCTGCCAATCCCCGCGTCAAACTTGAACCCTTCGCTCTCCGGCTGGCCGGGGCGTCGGACTTTGCTGTTCGTGAAGACGCCGTGGGTCATGTAAAGCCAGCCGTCGGGCCCCCAGGTGAAGCTGTTCACAAGCTCGTGCGTGTCCTCGCGACCGAAACCGGTGAGCACGACGCGCCACGAGTCGGGTTTGTCGTCGCCATCATCATCGCGGAAGTGGATGAGGTGCGGCTGCTGGCCGACGTAGATGCCGTTGTCGCCGCAGATGATGGCGCTGGCGAGATTGAGGCCCTCGACGAAAACGGTGCGCTTGTCGGCCTCGCCATTGTTGTCGGTGTCTTCGAGGATGATGACGCGGTCGCGCGGGATTGGTGGCGGAGCTATCGTCGTAGCAACAGGGGTTCCTTTGCAAAGCTCAGGCACAGGGTGGTATAGATCGTCCTTCGCCTCGCCACCGAAGGGCGCGGGGTGCTCGGAGCCGTTTGGATACTCATAGGCCTCCACGACCCACAAACGACCGCGATGATCCCAGGTCATGGCGACGGGATTTTGCACCATCGGCTCATGCGCGAAGCAGCGAACCTCATAGCCTTCTGGCACACTCATTTTGGCGCGGGCTTCTTCGGGCGTGGGGCAGGCGGTTTGGGCGGCTTTGCGTTCGCCCTCGATTTCTTTGCCAGCGGCAAGCAGATCGGCGGTGAGGAGGCAGCAGGAGAGGAAAACGAGAGGGCGCATGGTTGGGCAGGTTGTAGCAGGAACTACGGCGCGACGGCAAGAACGATGTCGGACACGGTTTGGGCGGAATCGGACGGTTTGGCTGTAGGTTGGGTGTGTGCTGCGCCATGTGGTTTTGCAATGCCCCGATTTTTCTTCGCAGCACCGCCCGACTTCTTGGAGCGCTCTTGGGGCTTTTCGCTGCCGCTGAGAGACGGGCGGGCTATCGCCACACCCATCCTACGATCAGATGTCGTAGCACGAGGACGATTTGACCGGAGGCCATCTCTCCTGTTATTCCTGTCACAATGGCCTCCGCAAACACCCACACTCCCAAAACCCCCGAACAACTCCGATCCTGGCGCTGGTATGGCCGGGATGAACTGCGCTCCTTTGGTCATCGTTCGCGTGCTAAACAGAATGGCTGGGGCAGCGAGGACATCGTGGGGAAGCCGGTGATCGGCATTTTGAATACTTGGAGCGATCTGAACTCCTGCCACATGCATTTGCGTCTCACGGCGGATGCGGTGAAGCGCGGCATTTTGCAAGCTGGCGGGCATCCGATGGAGATCCCCGTCATGTCGGCGGGTGAGATGCTGACGAAGCCGACTGCGATGTTTCACCGCAATTTTTTGGCGATGGAGACCGAGGAAATGCTCCGCGCGAATCCCATCGACGGCGCGGTGTTGCTCGGTGGCTGCGACAAATCCACGCCAGGACTGCTCATGGGCGCGTTCAGCATGGACATTCCAGTCATCTACATGCCTTGCGGCCCGATGATGAAGGGCAACTGGCGCGGCGAGACGCTCGGCAGCGGCAGCGATGTGTGGAAATACTGGGACGAAAAACGCGCGGGCAATCTGAGCTGGGAACAGTGGTGCGAGATCGAGGACGGCATCGCCCGCAGCCCCGGTCATTGCATGACGATGGGCACCGCGAGCACGCTCACCGCTCTGGCGGAGACGCTAGGCCTTTGCATGCCCGGCGCATCGTCGATTCCGGCGGTGGACAGCGCTCACACGCGCATCGCGGCTGCTGCGGGGCGTCAGATCATTGAGAATGTGTGGCTGGATCGCAAACCGTCTGGCATCGTCGGCGAGCGATCGTTTGAGAACGCCATCGCCGTCGATATGGCACTCGGCGGCAGCACGAACGCCATCGTGCATCTCGTCGCTATGGCGGGCCGACTTGGCATCAAGCTGCCGCTCGAAAAATTCGACGAGATCAGCCGCCAAGTGCCGCTGCTGGCCAACATGCGGCCTGCGGGCAAATACCTGATGGAGGAGTTTTATCTGGCTGGCGGCCTTCAAGCTCTGCTCAACGGCATGCGCGAGCTGTTGCACACCGATGTGCCGACGATCACCGGCAAAACGCTCGGCGAGGACATCGCCGACGCGATCATCCACAACGAAGACGTCATCCGCACACCGAAAAACCCTCTCCAGCCCGATGGTGGCACCGCCATCCTGCGCGGTAATCTTTGCCCCAATGGCGCGGTCATCAAACACGCCGCCGCCACGAAGGAACTCTGCACGCACACCGGCCCAGCGCTCGTGTTTGACAGCTATCCGGCGATGAAAGCCTGCATCGACGACATGAACCTCGATGTCACCAAAGACACCGTGCTTATCCTTCGCGGTGCGGGGCCTGTGGGCGCTCCCGGCATGCCCGAATGGGGCCAGCTCCCGATTCCGAAGAAACTCATCATGCAGGGCATCCGCGACATGGTGCGCCTGACCGACTGCCGCATGAGCGGCACAAGCTACGGTGCCTGCGTCCTTCACATCGCCCCCGAAAGCGCCGTCGGCGGCCCGCTGGCCCTCGTGAAGACCGGCGATCTCATTGAGCTCGACGTGCCGAATCGCAAACTGCATCTGCATGTGAGCGATGAAGAACTGGAAAAGCGCAGGGCGTCGTGGAAGCCTGCGCCGACGCGCTATCATCGCGGCTACGCGAAGCTTTTCGTCGAACACGTCACGCAGGCAGACCAAGGTGCGGATTTTGATTTCCTCCAGCATGGCCCTGCGGTGCCGGAGCCGGACATCTTCTAACTTGCGCCTTTTCCGTCAGAGGCTACCCATTCGTCCCGCTTGCGGGTTCGCCCGTGAGTTTCCGCAACCGTCAGCGATGACAACAGCGGGCTGTGGCTCAGCCTGGTAGAGCGCTTCGTTCGGGACGAAGAGGTCGTGGGTTCGAATCCCGCCAGCCCGACCAACGCCCTGCGCGTATTAGTACAGAGGCAAGACATGGCGACACCAACCCCACCCAAAAAAATCCTTCTCGCGGAGGACGTCCGCGCCATTTCCCTGCGGGTGTCGCATGCGCTGGAGACGCACGGCTACATTGTGAAAGTCGCGGAGGACGGGGAGGAGTGCCTGGAGCAGATCGAGGAGTTCAAGCCGGACCTGCTGGTGCTGGACCTGATCATGCCGAAAATGAACGGCCTGGAGGTGCTGCGGCATCTGCGGGCGCAGCAGGCCACTCAGCATCTGCCGGTGATCGTCTGCACGGCGAAGGATTACTCCACGGAGCTGAAGCACATCCAGCAAACCGGGCCGGTGGACGTGCTGATCAAGCCTTTTGACCCTGAGCTGCTGATTGGGAAATTGCAGCAGTATTTCCACGAGGCGGCCACCACCCGCGGAGTGACGCACCGCTCGCACCTGCCGACGGCGGTGGAGCAGTACGCGCCGGTGCTGGACACGACGCGCCCGCATGTGCGGCTTTGGGGCACGCGGGGTTCGATCCCGGTGTGCGGGGCGCGTTACGCGCAGCACGGAGGCAATACGACGTGTTTTGAGTACAGCACGGGCAAGGAGCGCATCATGTTTGACGCGGGTTCTGGCCTGCGAGAGGCCGGGCTGTCGTTTCTGGCCGGCGGTCCGTGCCATGTCCACCTTTTCGTCTCGCACACGCATTGGGATCACATCCAGGGTTTCCCCTTTTTCACGCCGATCTATGTGCCGGGCTTTGAGATCACGGTCTATGGCGAGCGTGGTTTCGGGAAGAACATCGAATCCCTGCTCTGCGGCCAGATGGACCGGGATTACTTCCCGATCCAGCGTGAGGATCTGCGGGCGAAGATCAATTTCGTTTTTCTGGACGACGAGCCGGTGAAGATCGGTGAGGTGACGGTGACGCGCGAGTTCACGCAGCATCCGGGTGCGACGGTGGGCTTCAAAGTGCGGCATGAGGGCCGCAGCGTGGTCTTCATGCCGGACAATGAGTTTCTCCAGGGTTACACCGGCTCTCCAGCCTTGCTCACCCGTGACACGGACTTGGTGGTGCCTTACGAGCCGATTTTGAAATTCCTCGATGGGGTGGACCTGCTGGTGCATGAGGCCCAGTACCTTCCCACGGACTATCCGAAGCGCATCGGCTGGGGTCATTCAAATCTGGCCACAGCCTGCGCCATGACGAAGCTCACCGGCGTCAAAAAATGGATCGTGGTGCATCATGACCCTGACCACGATGACACGGCGCTGCACTCCAAGCTGAACCTCACGCGGCAAATTCTGCGAGAGATCGGCCACCCCATTGAGGTGGTGCATGGTTATGACGGCATGTCCGAGTATCTCTGACCTCAGATCACCGGGTCGTAGCTGGTGAGCGCCTCGCCCACGAGGGCACATTCCTTCTTCAACTGGTCAAACATGAACTGCGCGCCCTTCAAGTCGCCCGCGTGCGCGTATTCGCATAGCTCGGAGGCCAGGCGGAAGGCCTTCGGCGCGGCATAGACGCCGATCATGCCTTTGAGCGAATGCGCCGCTTCGTAGAGCGGACGTGCCTTGTCTGCGGCGAGGGCTTTTTCCGCCTTGCGCAGGTATTTTTGCGTGTCCTCGGGGAAAATGGCGATGAGTTTCCGCATGAGCTTGTCATCCCCGGCTGACTCACGGAAGGCGGCGGCGTCGAATGCCACGCCTGCGGGAGGCTGCGGCTGCGGAGCCGGTTCAGCCAGGGGCGGCGAAACCTGGCTACCTTCCGCCTGCTGCGGACTGCGGGAGAATTTCTCGATGGTTTGGAACACCTCGGCCGAGCGCAGCGGTTTGGCGAGGTAGTCGTCCATCCCTGCGGCCAGGCAGAGCTCGCGGTCGCCCTTCATCGCGTTCGCGGTCATGGCGACGATGGGCACATGCCTGCCAGCGCTTTGCTCGATCACGCGGATGGCGGCGGTGGCCTCCAGGCCGTTCATGCCAGGCATCTGCACGTCCATGAGAATGACGTCAAACGGTTCGCTCTTGAAGAAGTCGATGGCCTCCTGGCCGTTGGAGGCCAGCGTGACCATGTGGCCGCGTTTTTCCAGCATGCGGGAGCTGACGAGCTGGTTCACATGGCCGTCCTCGACCACGAGCACCTTCATGGAGGCGTGCGCGGTGATGGCCGGGTCGGGGCGCTTTGACAGCGGCTTGATGGAGATGCCGCTGGTGCGGCCAAAGGCGGCGGTGAAGTGGAAGGTGCTGCCCACTTCCGGCTGGCTCTCCACCCAGATGCGTCCGTGCATCAGATCCACGAGATCACGGCAGATGGCGAGGCCGAGACCGGTGCCGCCGTAGCGGCGCGTGGTGGAGGTCTCGGCCTGCGTGAAGGCGTCGAAGATGCGCTGATGCATGCTTCCGGCGATGCCGATGCCGGTGTCGTTGATCTTGAAGTGCAGCATGATGAGGTCCGCCGTCTCGGACTCCACGTCCACCTCGATGGTCACGCCGCCCTTGTGGGTGAACTTGATCGCGTTGCCGACGAGGTTGAAAAGGATTTGCCGCAGCCGGCCGTCGTCGCCAATCAGACGGGCCGGGATCGCCGGGCTGATGTGATGCAGCAGGACCAGACGCTTCTGGAAAGCGCGCACCCCCATCGACTGCACGGTCTCGGTGATGATGGCGTTGAGGTCAAACTCGTGGGAGTCCAGCTCCATCTTGCCGGCCTCGATCTTGGAGAAGTCCAGGACGTCGTTGAGCAGCTCCAGCAGCGAGTCGGCGGACTGCTTGAGCATCTCCAGATACTCGCGCTGGGAGCTGTCCAGATGCGTGCCCAGCAGCAGCTCGCTCATGCCGATGATGCCGTTCATCGGCGTGCGAATCTCATGACTCATGTTCGCCAGGAAGACGCTCTTGGAGCTGTTGGCCGCCTCGGCTGCGTGGCGTGCCTGGCGCAGCTCCTCCTCGTCCTGCTTGCGCTCGGTCACGTCCGTGTGGGAGCCGGCCATGCGGTAGGGCTTGCCGTCGGCATCGCGCAAAGCCCGTCCGCGGGCGAGAATCCAGCGCCAGCTTCCATCCTTGTGCCGGAAGCGGAACTCCACGGAGTAACGCTGGCTTTGATTGTCCAGATACTCGTTCAAGGTTGCCATCACGCGGTCGTGATCCTCGGGGTGCAGCAGCTTTTCGAAGGCGGTGAAGTTGTCCGGCAGCTCATCGTCCTCGTAGCCGACCATTCTTTTCCAGCGCGGGGAGAAGAACACCTCGCCGCTGCGGATGTCCCAGTCCCAGATGCCGTCATTGGTGCCGCGCACGGCCAGGGCGAAGCGCTCCTCGCTTGCCGCCAGGGCGCGGATGGACTCCTTCTGCTCTGTGATGTCTGTGATCGACCCGGCCATGCGGTAAGGGTGTCCAAACGCGTCCCGCAGGGCGCTGCCACGCGCCCGGAACCAGCGGTACTCACCGTCTTTGCACTTCAGGCGGTATTCCGCGTCATACGGCACCTGCTGGTCCACATGCGCCTTCAGGGCCGCCAGGATGCGCTCACGATCCTCCTCATGGAGCCGTGACTCGAACTCTGAAAACAAGTTCTTCATCTCGTCATCGGTGTAGCCGAGGAGCTGTTTGAAGCGTGGCGCGTAGTAAACCACGTCGGTTTTGAGATCCCAGTCCCAGATGCCGTCATTCGTCCCGCGCACCGCCAGGGCGAAGCGCTCCTCGCTCTCCGCCAGCTCACGCACCGCTTCTGCCGGGGCGTTCGGCAGGCGCAGGCGGCAGGCATGCAGCATGCTTTCGAGTTCTTGAATGCGCTGTTTCAACTCCGGCACGGAGTCGCCTGCGGCATGCTCGAGGGTGTCTGACATCGGGGCGGGTGGGGCGTCCTGGTGGCTGTGGGTTGGACGGGTGGAGATGAATAGACACATTTTGCGGCAAACAAACTCAAAAGGTTGAGCCAGAGCATCAAAGTGCGGCTCTGGGATGGCGTGGGAAGGGCCGGTCTTGCCAACTGCGTGCGTGTTTGGGCTTTTCGGCGACGTTCATTCATCTCTGACATGAACCGCCGCCGCATCCTCGCCTCCCTTCCCGCCGTCTTTGCCGCTTCCAGCCTTGCCGCCTCAGCCGACAAGAAACTCCGCGTCGCCGTCATCGGCCACACTGGCCGTGGCAACTACGGCCACGGCCTTGACACGATGTGGCTCAAGATCCCCGCCGTCGAAATCGTCGCCGTGGCGGATGCGGACGCCGCCGGACTCGCCGGTGCGCTGAAAAAGCTCGGCGTCACCCAGGGCTTCGCTGATTACAAGGCCATGCTCGCCGAGGTGAAGCCCGACATCGTCGCCATCGGCCCGCGGCAGGTTGACCAGCATCGCGACATGCTGCTCACCGCGATCAAGTTCGGCGCGAAGGGCATCTACATCGAAAAACCCTTCGTCCGTAGCCCCGCCGAGGCCGATGAGGTCATCGCCGCCGCCCAGGAAACCGGCGTGAAGATCGCCATCGCCCACCGCAACCGCTATCACCCCGCCCTGGCCATGGCGGCCAAGCTCATCGCCGACGGTGCCATCGGCCGAGTGTTGGAAATGCGCGGACGCGGCAAGGAAGACCCTCGCGGTGGCGGCCTCGACATGTGGGTGCTCGGCTCTCACGTCATGGGCGTGGCCCTTGCGCTCGGCGGCGCACCGCGTGCCTGCACGGCGGGTGTTTATCAAGGTGGAAAGCTTGTCACCAAGGCGGATGTCAAAGAAGGCGACGAGGGCATCGGCCCTCTCGCGGGAGACGAGGTCCATGCGCGCTTCGAGATGGCCAACGGCGTGCCGTTCTTCTTCGACAGCATCAAGGACGGCCGCCTGAAAAAGCCAGCCTATGACGATCCAGCCTCGTTTGGCCTCCAGGTCTTCGGCAACGCGGGCGTGATCGACTTCCGCATGGACCAGGAGCCCTTCGCGTGGATTCAAACCGGCTCCGAAGCGCGCAAAGCGGTGCTGGCGGACAAGGACATCGCCAAACAAGTCTCCAGCCACGAAACCGCCGGTCTTGATCTCATTGACGCCATTCAAAACAACCGTGCACCGCTCTGCGATGCTGTGCAGGGTCGAGAAATCACCGAAATGATCAGCGCCGTGTTCGAATCGCATCGACTGAACGGCCAGCGTGTCACCTTCCCGCTTCAGACCCGCCAGAATCCGCTCACCCTTCTATGAAAAAGCCTGCCGCATCGCCACTCCTCATTCAAAACGGCACGCTCATCCTGCCGGACCAGTTGATGGAAGGAGGCGCGGTGCTGTGTGAACGCGGCAAGATCACCGCCGTCGGCAAAGACATCGCCGAACCCAAAAACGCCATCGTGATTGATGCCAAGGGCGGTTACATCAGCCCGGGCTTCATCGACATTCACGTTCACGGCGGGGCAGGGGCCGATTTCATGGACGCCACCGTGCCCGCCGTGCGCACCGCCTTGAAAGCGCACGCGTTGCATGGCACCACCACCATCTTTCCCACCACCACCACAGGTGCTCCGGTGCAGATCATGGCCATGCTCGGTGCCTGCCGTGAGGCCAAACGCACCTGGGAGGCCGCGCACGGCTCCCGCATCGCCGGGGTGCATCTTTACGGCCCGTACTTCGCCGCAGACAAGGTCGGCTGCCATTCCCGCACCGGACGCCGAGCGCCGAATCCCACGGAGTACGCCATGTGGTTCCGAGATGATCTCATCCGCATCGCCACCTGCGCCGCCGAACTGCCCGGAGCGGAAGAGTTTTACCAAACCGCCCGCCAACACCGCTGCCTCATCACCTGCGGCCATTCTAACGCAAGCTGGGCGGAGATGGAACGTGCCTTCAAGGCCGGCATGCGCCATGTGGATCACTTCTGGTGCGCCATGAGCTCGGTCGCCTCGTTGCGCACCCGCCTGGGCACGCCCATGCAAGCTTCGATGGAGCAGTTCGTGCTCGCCACCGCCGAGATGAGCACCGAGGTCATCGCCGACGGCATGCACCTCGCCCCCGAGCTGCTGGACTTCGCCTTCCGTGTGAAAGGTGCGCTGCGTCTGTGCCTCGTCACCGATGCCAACCGCGCTCTCGATATGCCGCCGGGCCGTTACCGCTTCGGTTCGGACGACGACGGCTCCTTTTTCGAGAGCGATGGCAAGGTCGGCTTCGTCCCCGGTCAGGGGCTGGCCAGTTCTGTCGTCGGACTCGACCACATGGTGCGCCACATGAAGAAAAGCACCTCCGCCACGCTGCCGGATGCCGTGCGCATGGCCAGCCTCACGCCCGCCGAGCGCGTCGGTATCGCCAAAACCTGCGGCAGTCTGGAAAAGGGCAAGCAGGCCGACATTCTCATCCTCAACCGTCGTCTCGACGTTCAACGCACCTTCATCTCCGCTGTCGAAGTGCCGCGTGATTGAAGTTGGCGACAGATTTTTGAACCACTCATGCTCACTAATCCCAAGCCAATGTTCTGATCCGATCATTAGTGAACATGAGTGGTTTCAAGAGTCTCATCTTTCTCAACCTTGTCCTGCTCGTTGCCAGCCACGCGCAGACGCCGTCCTTCGCCGAACGCCTCGTGCAGGCCGCGATGGAGCGCACCAAGCTCACGGTTCGTTATGAGCCTGCTTATGTGAGGCTGGACTACCCGAATGGCGATGTGCCTGCTGACACCGGCGTCTGCACGGATGAAGTCATCCGCTGCTACCGCCAGCTCGGCTTCGACCTGCAAAAACTCGTCCACGAGGACATGAAACGCGCCTTTGCCGCCTATCCGAAGATCTGGGGCCTCAAATCGACCGACAAAAACATCGACCACCGCCGTGTGCCAAATTTGCAGGCGTTCTTCAAGCGGCGCGGCTCCTCGCTGCCCATAACGCAAAACGCCGCCGACTATCTGCCCGGTGATCTCATCACCTGCACCGTTGCTGGAAGGCTGCCGCACATCGCCATCGTCGTTCCGGCACCGGATGGCGGTGCCACGCCCTGGATCGTCCATAACATCGGCCAGGGGCCGAAATGCGAGAACCGCCTTTTCGAGTTTCCGCTCACCGGTCATTACCGGTTTCATCCAGCGGCCTCGAACCGTTGATTGCGCCACCAGGCTCCAAGAATGGGGTATTCACCCCATGGCGGCTGCGGACTGGCAGCGCTTAATTTCAGTGCCGAGAATACCTTCATGACCGCGTCGCAGGTGGCGTGTGTCGTGGAGGCTTCTCCAGGCAAAACCAACTTATGAAACAAATCGTCTTATTCATCATCAGCGCCCTCATGGTGCCAGTCATCCAAGCGCAGACCGTGCCCGGTCAGACCACACCTGGGCGCAATGTGGCGCAGTTCCGTGCGGCGGAGAGCTTCACGGAGCTCGTCGGTCTCGAAGTCTTGAACATGCAAAACGAGCGGCTCGGCAAGGTCAAATTCATGACCGCCGATGTGGAGAACGGGCGTCTGGTCGAAGTGGTCATCACCTCCGGCGGCGGTTTTCTCGGCTTTGGTGCCAGACTTACCCCCGTGCCGCCGAGGGCGCTGAGCATGGACCAGGCCGCGCAGGTGCTGCGCCTGAATGTGAGCAAGGCCAGGTTTGACGCGGCACCCCGCTTCAACTCGTCGCACATGAAGGCTGCCACGCAGGAGACACGGGTGGCCGAGGTCAACCGCTACTTCGGCGAGGTTCCCTGGTTCTTTCTCGACGGCCAGCCGGTCGTGAAAAACGCCGAAATCCTGCGCATGGGCCATGTTCGGAAACTCGACAGCATCCTGGAGCTTCCGGTCAATGACACGGAGGGTAATTTCATCGGCCGGGTGGGCACCCTGATTACCGATCTGCCCCAGGGCCAGATCGCCCATGTCGTGGTGGCCACTGACGCGATGAGCGGCACGCGCAGCCGCATGATCCAGGCTCGGGCGCTGAAATACAACGCGAGGCACAACGGCTTCGTGCTGGACAACACGAAGGTGGAGCAGGCAGGCGAGCCGCGCTTCAAGTGGCTCGGCGGCAACCAGACCTCGTTCCAGCAGGAGGCCTATGTGAACCGCGAGGTGCAGACCAACAACAGCCACAACTCCAAGCAGAACGTGCAGAAGGGCAATGCCAGCCACGTCCACTCGATGGTGGAAGGCGAGAGCTTCCGCGACGAGGAGAAGACCCGCCTCATCAAGCAGGCCATCCAGGCTGATCGCTCTCTCTCCGCGCAGGCGAAGAATGTGGAGGTCGTGACGCTCAACGCCCAGGTCACGCTGCGCGGCCATGTGAACACGGTTGAAGGCAAGCGCCGCATCGGCGAGATCGCCATGAAGGCCGGACGGCCTGAAAACGTGAGCAACCAGCTTCAGGTGCGGCCGCGCTGAATTTTCTGCCGGGTGAAGCCCCAGACCGGGGGCTTCACTTCACGGCGGCACCGCTCTCGACGGATTTTAGCACCACATTGAGCGTCTCCATGAACTCGTTCACTTTGATGGGCTTGGTGAGGTAGCGGAAGAAGCCGGCTTCGAGACCTTTGGCGATGTCGCTGGGGATGGCGTTGGCGCTGACGGCGACGATGGGGATGTGCGCGGTGGTAGGATCGATGCGGATGATCTTCATGGCCTCGATGCCGCTGATGCCGGGCAGGTTGATGTCCATCAGGATGACATCCGGCAGGTAGCCGCGGGCGAGGCTGATGCCGTCCTTGCCATTCTGTGCGGTGAGCAGCCGCAGGTCAGGCCGGCGGGAGATCAACTGCTCGATGAGCTTCAGATTCGCGGGATTGTCCTCGATGTAGAGCAGCAGGCGGGTGCGCGTGCCGGTCGGGTCTGGCGCGGCGATCTGCGCCGTGTTGACGGCCTTGATGAAAGCCGCGTGCGGATCAATGTCCGAGCCGAACTCAATCCAGAACACGCTGCCGGCACCGACGGTGCTTTCCGCGCCGATGCTGCCCTCCATGAGCTCCACCAGGCGTTTGCTGACGACGAGGCCGATGCCGGTGCCTTCCTCACCCGTGGTTTCCTTGCCCAGACGATTGAACGCCTGAAAGAGCTGCGCCAGCAGCTCGGGTGTCAGTCCCTCGCCGGTGTCCCTGACGCTGATGCGCAGGCGGCTGGAAGTAGTCACATCACATTTCACCACGACCGTGCCGCCGGCCCGGTTGTATTTGATGGCGTTGGAGAGCAGGTTGATGAGCACCTGCTTCAAGCGGGTGCGGTCGGCCTTGATGAAGCAGGAGCGCTCGAATTTCGGAAACACCATGCTGATGCCGCGTTTCTGTGCCTGCGGCTCGATCATGGCCTGGCATTCGATCATCACTTCGGCCAGGGAGATGGCCTCCAGTGAGAGCGACAACCGGCCAGACTCGATCACGGCGAGATCGAGGATGTCATTGATCAGCTCCAGGAGAAACCAGCCCGCGTGCAGGATCTGGTCGATGCTGGCTTTCTGCGCGGGGGTGGGCCCCGGCACGTCGGACTCCATGAGCTGGGCAAAACCGAGGATGGCGTTGAGCGGCGAGCGCAGCTCATGGCTCATGCTGGAGAGGAAGTCGGACTTCGCGAGGTTGGCCTTCTCAGCGATGGCCTTGGCCTTTTCCAGCTCGATGTTTTGATCCCGGAGCCGCTGGTCGAGCTTTTCCTGCTCGGCCTCGGCCTGCTTGCGCACGGTGTTGTCCGTGCCGATCAGGAGGTAGCCGATGATGCCGTTGTGATCACGCACGTCGCGCAGCGCGGTGACAGACACCACGGCGGGAAAGCGGCTGCCGTCCTTGCGGATGTAGGTCAGCTCATAGATGTCCTCGATGCCGCGCGAGGCCTTGAACACGAGCGCCTCAAAGCCGGGGGCGATGGTGGTGCCCAGCTCAAGGCTCAGCTCCGCCGCGCGAGCGATGACCTCCTGCGGGTCGGAAATCTCCGCCGGGGTGATCTTGTTCAGCACATCGGCGGCGGCATAGCCCAGCATGCGCTCCGCGCCGACATTGAAGATCTGAATGACGCCTTTTTCGTCCGTGGCGATGCTGGAAAAGTTGGCGCTGTTGAGGATCGCGTCCTGCAATGCGCCGGTTTTCAGGAAGGTGTCATGGTGCAGTCTGTCGGTGAGGCTGGCGGTTGAGGGGGCATCCGTGGGTTCGTCGGCGGGAAGGGGGCGTGAGGGAGTCATTGTGTTTCCATGAGGACCGCCTGCTTTCAGGCAGTCTCAGTTCAATCTCGGCGTGATGTGCTGCGGATGTAATGGGGTGTTTACCCCAGGTCCAGCGCTTCCCGCAGCTTGCGTGCCAGCGCGGAGGGCGTGAAGGGCTTTTGCAGCAACGCCACGCCCTGATCCAAGACGCCTTGGTGAATGATGGCGTTTTCCGTGTAAGCGGAGGTGAACAGGGTGCGGGTGTTCGGGCTGAGCGCCCGCATGCGTTCGGCCAGCTCCTTGCCGCTCATTTGCGGCATGACGAGGTCGGTGAAGAGCAGGTCCACACGCCCGCCCGCCTGCTGGTGCAGGCTCAGGGCCTCGCTGCCGTTGGCGGCTGTCAGCACCGTGTAGCCCAGCCGTTGCAGCAAGGCTCCGGCCATCTCACGGAGCGAGGGATCATCCTCGACGAGCAGGATGGTTTCCGTGCCACGCGGCAAATCGGCGGCGGTGGTGCGCGCGGGGAGCTGGTCCGGCGGGGCGGCCCACCGCGGCAGGTAAATTTTAAAGGTCGTGCCCAGGCCCGGCTCGCTATAGACGGTGATATGACCGCCGCTTTGCTTGATGATGCCATAGCAGGTGGAGAGGCCCAGGCCGGTGCCCTCGCCCACGCCTTTGGTGGAAAAAAACGGCTCGAATACTCGCGGCTGCACCGCCGCGCTCATGCCGCTGCCGGTGTCGGTGATCGCCAGCATCACATAGTCACCCGGTTTCAGCTCTGAGGAGCTGGCCGTGCCGGACTGATCGAACGACACATTGGCCGTTTCCAGGGTGAGCCTGCCGCCCGCGGGCATGGCATCGCTGGCGTTGATGACCATGTTCAGGATCACTTGTGAAATCTGCCCGGCATCCGCCTTCACCGCCCAGAGTCCTGGGGTGGGAACGCTGCGTATGTCGATGGCATGCCCCGCCAGATGGCGCAGCGAGCCTGCCATCCCGGCCAGCAGGCTGTTCAGATCGAGCACTTCAGGCTGCAGGGTTTGCTTGCGGCCATAAGCGAGGAGCTGTCGTGTCAGGATGGCGGCCCGTTCGGCCGCCTGATTGATTTCGGACACTTTGCCGGCCAGCACGCTGCCTGCCTGGAGATCGCCGAGCAGCAGTTCGCTCTGGCCGATGATCGCCGTGAGGATGCTGTTGAACTCATGCGCGATGCCGCCGGCCAGTTTGCCGACGGTTTCCATTTTTTGCGATTGAATCAACTGCGCCTCCAGTCGTTTGCGCGTGGTGATGTCGCGCTGGATGGCCACAAAGTGCGTGATGACGCCGGCGGCATTGCGCAGAGGCGCGATCTGCCACTCCAGGTCGAATTCCGTGCCGTCTTTGCGGTAGTTCACGGTCTCCCCGGCAAAGGTGTCGCCTTGCAGCAGATTTTCCCGCAGCCGGTTCATCACGGCCCGGTCCGTGCGCGGTCCTTGCAGCAGACGGGGCGTCCGGCCCACGACTTCCGCCGCCGTGTGGCCGGTCATCTGCGTGAAGGCCGGATTGACGAAGAGAATTCGCGGTCCCGGCAGATCGAGCTCCGCGTCGGTGATCATGATGGACTCCCTGGACTGCTCCACGGCGGAGCTGAGCAGCCGCAGGGATTGCTCCGTGCGTTTGCGCTCGGTGATGTCCTGAATCTGGGCGATGGAGTAACGCGGCTGGCCCAGGCCATCACGCACCAGCGAGACATTCAGCAATGCCGTGACGAAATGCCCGGCCGCATGGATGTAGCGTTTTTCCATCTGATAGGAGCGGATTTCGTCCGCAAGGAGCGCGCGCACATAGTCGAGCTGGATGGAAAGATCCGCAGGATGGGTCATGTCCTGGAAGCTCCGGCTGAGCAGCTCGGCCTCGGTGTAACCGAGCACGTTGCAGAGCGCCTGGTTGACCTGGAGCCACCGGCCACCGGGCGCCACCAGGGCGACGCCGATGGGGGCATGCATGAAGGCACCGAAGAAGCGCTCCTCGCTTTCCCGCAGCGCCTCCTCGGCCTGTTTGCGCTCGGTGATGTCGCGGAAGGTCCAGATCCGGCCGTAGCTGGTGCCGTCCCTGCCGAGCACGGGGGACGAGTAGCGGTCTAGAATCGTCCCGTCCTTCAGCTCGATCTCATCGCGGCTGATTTCATCCGGGTGGGCATAAAGATGGACGACTTTTTCGATGAACGGCGCGGGATGCCGCGTCATGTCCGTGACCCACCGGACTTGCACCGTGTCATCGGCATCGTCCACGATGTGCCGGGGAATCTTAAACAGGTCGGCGGTGCGCTGGTTTTGCAGGATCTTCCGGCCCTGCGGGTCCACCACGATGATGCCGTCGATGGTGGAGTTCGCCTGGGCTTCCAGGAACGCGGTCTTCCATTCCAGCTCCACCTGCGCCTGCTTCAGCCGGGCCATGGTCAGGCCCAGTTCCGCTTCGAGGGCTTCGCAGCGGCGCTGGGCCTCTTCAGCGGATGGAAGGGGCGTATTCATGACTGCCTCAGGCATCCAGCAGTGCGCGCACCCGGCGGATCAGCACGGAGGGGGTGTAGGGTTTGGGCAGGAATTCGACGCCGAGGGACAGCACGCCGTGGTGGGCGATGGAGTCGTCCGTGTAGCCGGAGGTAAACAGGATTTTGAGATTGGGATCGCCCATTTGCAGCCATTCGGACATCACCTTGCCATTCATCAGCGGCATGATGACATCGGTGATCACCAGGCGGATGGGTGATCCCCGGTGTGCCTGCGCCATTCTCAGCCCGTCCTGGCCGTTGTTGGCCGGCAGCACGAGGTAGCCTTGCGCGGCCAGCACTTCCACCGCCAGTTGCCGCACGGCGGGATCATCCTCCACGATCAGCAAGGTTTCCACTCCGCGTGGCAGCGGCGCGTTCTGTTCCGGCTTGGCCGCGACATCGGGCGTGGCTTCGACACACGGGAAATAGACCTGGATCGTCGTGCCCTGACCTGGCTCGCTGCGCACAGCGATGTGGCCGCCGGATTGCTGCACGATGGTCTGGCACGTCGCCAGGCCCAGGCCGGTGCCCTTGCCCGCCGGTTTCGTGGTGAAAAACGCCTCGAACAAACGTGCTTTGACCTCCTCAGTCATGCCGGCGCCGGTGTCGCTGACACTGAGCATCATGTATTCACCGGAAATGCCACCCGCATGCGCCTGTGTGTGGGTTTCATCGAGCATGACCTTGCTGGTGGCGATGACGAGCCTGCCGCCGTTGGGCATGGCATCGCGGGCGTTGACGGCCAGGTTCATCAGCACCTGCCCGACGTGGCCGGGATCGGCCAGGATGCGCTCAGGGTCGGTTCCGGGCACGATGGTCATCTCGATGTTCTCGTCGATGAGCCGCCGCAGCATCTGCTCCAGATCCAGCGCCACGGCATGCAGGTCGAGCACGACGGGCTGCACGGTTTCTTTGCGGCCAAACACCAGGAGCTGCCTCGTCAGCCCGGCGGCCCGCTCGGACGCGCGGCGGATTTCCCCGACATACGGGCGCAGGGGATCCTCCATGCCGAGTTTGGCCAGCACGATGTCGCTGTAGCCCATGATCACGCCGAGGATGTTGTTGAAGTCATGCGCCACACCGGCGGCAAGGTGGCCGATCACCTCCATTTTTTGCGCCTCGATGAACTGCGCCTCCAGCCGCCGCCGCTCGGTCCGCTCATTGATTTCGAGCATGGCGCGGCGAACCGCCGGCACCAGCCGTGACAGCCGTGACTTCAGCACATAGTCCGTCGCGCCGCTTTTGAGGGACTCGATGGCAAATTCCTCCCCCATCGTCCCGGACACGAGAATGACCGGCAGATCAGGCCAGCGGGCGCGCACGAGCGCGATGGCGGAGAGCCCGTCGAACGCGGGCAGGGTGTAATCTGAGAGGATCAGGTCGTGGCCGCCTTCTTCCAGCGCCGCCACGAACTCCGCGCGGGTTTGCACGCGTGTGACCGCGCAGGGGATGCCGCCGGCCTCCAGCGTGGAAAGGACGAGCGCCGCGTCGGCGGCATCATCCTCAAGGTGCAGGATCTGGAGCGGTGTGTTCATTGATGACCTCTTTCTTTCCGAGGTAGATCACCTCAAGGTTCTGCGCCGGATCTGCATCCTTCGTGACATGCGGCGCCGGCTCGTTGACCGCCGCCCAGAACACGCCGAGCTGCTTCACCGCCTGCACGAAATCCCCGAAGTCCACGGGCTTGACCACATAGGCGTTCACGCCGTGCCGGTAGCATTCCACCAGATCCGGCTCCTCGCGCGAGGAGGTCAGCACGACCACGGGAATGGTCTTCAAGTCCTCGTCGGACTTGATGATTTTCAGCACCTCAATGCCGTTGACCTTGGGCATCTTGAGGTCCAGCAGCACCGCCACGGGATGGCCGGACACGCGTGTCTGGAATTTCCCCCGGCGGTAGAGGTAGTCCAGCGCCTCCTCGCCGTCGCGGACGACGAAAATCTGGTTCGCCAGATGAAACTCCTCCAGCGCCGCGAGGGTCAGCTCCTCGTCATGCGGGTCGTCTTCTGCAAGCAGGATGTGTTTGAGGCTCATGGGGTGTTTTATTGGTTGGGGAGGGAAAAGTAAAAAGTAGCGCCGCCGTCCACCACGCCGTCCGCCCACACCCGGCCTCCATGCCGGTGAATGATGCGCTGCACGTTCGCCAGCCCGATGCCGGTGCCCTCGAACTCGTCCTGGCGGTGCAGGCGTTGAAACACGCCGAAAAGTTTCTCGGTGTACTTTGGATTGAACCCGGCGCCGTTGTCCCGGATGAAGACCACGGTCTCGTCCGCGCCAGGTGGGGCTGTTCCGATCTCGATCCGGGCCTGGGCGCGCGCGCCGGTGAACTTCACGGCGTTGGAGAGCAGGTTCACCAGCACCATGCGCAGCAGGGCGCGGTCGGCCTGCACGGTCGGCAGCGGCTGGATGTCCCAGCGGATGTCCCGTGCCTTGGTCTCCACTTGGAAATCGCCCAGGGTCTCTTCGATCAGATGGTCGAGACTGACCTTGGATTTTTTCAAGTCCGCGCGCCCGACGCGCGAGAACGACAGCAGATCGTCAATCAGTTTGCCCATTCGTTTCGCCGCCTGTGAGATCGTCCCCAGCAGGCGCAGGCTTTTCCCCGAGAGCGTCGGTCCGGCGTCCTGCTGCAGCAGGTCCACAAAGCCCAGCACATGGCGCAGCGGCGCGCGCAGGTCGTGGGAGACGGAGTAGCTGAACGCCTGCAGCTCCTGGTTCGCCTCCTCCAGTTGCGCGGTGCGTTCCGCCACTCGTTGCTCGAGCGTCTCGTTCAGCCGGCGGATCTCCGCCTCCGCGCGTTTGCGTTCCGTGATGTTGCGGATGTTGCACTGGATGAGCCGCTTCTGGTCCACCAGATAGGCGTTGCTGATGAACTCCACCTCCACCCGCAGCCCTTCCTTCGTCTCCAGCGGCAGGCCCTCGTAACGAATCCGGTCCGCGTGCTGCAGCTCGGCAAAGGCCAGCTTCGCGGCCGCCACGCCTTTGAAGGGGCCGATCTCCCACAGTTTCCGGCCCAGAAACTCCTCCTGCGAATAGCCGAGCAGATCCTTCATGAACGGATTGGCGTCCACCACCTGCCCGGTGTCGGCGTCGAGGATGAGGATGCCATCCTGCGCGGTTTCAAACAGCCGCCGGTAGCGCAGCTCCGAGGCGAGGATCGCCTGCACGCTGCGCGCCTCGGCCTGCTGTGTGCGCGTGTTGGCCTGGTCCGTGAGCGCCTGGGCCTCCTTGGTGCGCGTCTCCGCCTGCTCGATCCGCGTGTTGTGGCCGGACTCTTTCCCGCTGGACCTAAGGGTCACGATGATGTGTGAATCCTCGGCGGCGGGTGGAAGATTCGTTGATATTCATGGTGAGGAGTCGGACAACGCAAACCTGCGGGCGTTCCAGACCAATAGATACACAAGGGCGCCTCTGGAAACCCCGCTGTTTGAAAAACCAACCACTCAAAATGAAGGAGTTACACGAATCGCTTTGCTGAAAATCGAAGTATCCAGAGGTGCCCACAAATCACAGAAATGTGAGAATTGGGGCTCCCCCTCGATGCCGCCACGCCAGCAAGATGCCGGTTGAATCGACGCATGCTTCACTCTTCCTCCTACTCCTACTCTTGCCTTGGGGGAGTAAGAGTAAGAGCAGGAGGAAGAGGCGGAGGTCGCCCGTTTTTCGGCGGAGGTCGTCCACCGTGGCGCGGAGGTCGTCCGATTTCGGTCCATCCTGGAAGTTCGTGCATTCGTGGCTGCCAGGAGTCCCCTCACCTAACCTTTCGCTTCGCGGCGCTTCGCTAGCCCCGCGCCGCCGCTTCAGATCATGGGATCATCCTCAGCGGGGAGAGGGACTGAAAAAGAGCACGGCATCTTCATCGTCAGGCCAGAAGGCGCGCCTATCAGTCCCTCTCCCCGCGTGGAGTCTGCGCTTGGTCTGCCGCATGTTTGCGGGGAGAGGTTAGGTGAGGGGCCGGACATCAATGTGCCACGGCGGAGCCGAGCAGCCGCAACGATTCTTCGGTGCGCTTGCGTTCTGCGATTTCCAGTTTCAGCTCGCTAGTCCGCTCATTCACCCGCTGCTCGATGGTGGCATTGACGGCCTGAAACCCTACGTCAAGGGAAACGACTACGCGCCCTTATCGCCGCAGCGCCGTGATCAGCTCATCGAGCTTGTTCGCGATGGCCTGCATCTCCCCCTGTGTCGGCGGATCGCTCACCGTCAGGCCCAGCGCGGCCACGCTGTTGCTGTTGGCGCTCGTGCCGCTGATCGCACTGTCGAGCTGCGCGTTCGTCACCTCGCCCGGCACTCCCGGCTCGCCTTGAATGCCCTGCGGCCCCACACCGCCATCGTTGCCGCTGCTGCCCTTTGGGATGTCAAAAGTGAACCTTACGTTTGCTCCGTCGAAGCTCAGGCTCACCGCCGCCGGTGTGCCGGGATCGACGGTGTTCACCGCATCCACCACGGCGCTGGAAAAGGGCGGTCCCTGCGGTCCTTGGGGCAGTTCAAAGCCGAAATTCAGCGTGTGGCCGGCCACGCTCACCGTGGCCCCCGCCGGCAGGCCCAGCGGCAGCGTGGTCACCGTATCGACCTGCGCGGCGGTGATCGTCTGGATCGCGTCGATGAGGTCTTTGAGGCCGTTGAACTGGCCGCGAAACATCGCCGAAGTCGCTTCGGCATTCGTGGCGGGGATGTTGGGGCCGAACATGGAGTTGGCGGTGGTTGACGATGGTTTGCAGTGGTTGACGGTTGTTGATGGTAGCAGCGGACGTGAGTCCGCCTCCGGCTCGTTCTCCTCCTCGATCAGGGAGGTTTGCGGTGGTTTGAAAACCCACGGTCAACGGCGCGAAGCGCCCTCAACCACGGCCAACCACCGCAAACGCTCGCGCAGCGAGCCTCCTAGCCGCCGAAGACGATGCTCACGATGTCGCTTGGCAGGCCGATCTCGATGTCGTCGATCATGCCCATGCCCATGTACTCTCGCACTTCCGGCACGTTGGGGGTGGCCAGCGGGTTCGTGTCGTAGTAGGGGCTGCTGCTGTCGGTGCCCAGCTTCGTCCAGGCTGCCGTACCGCGCAGGCGGCAGTAGATGACCAGGCAGTCACACTTGCCCTTGCTGAAGTCCACGCGGATCTGGCCGCCCACGATGCTGAGTTTGAGCACCGACTTGAAGGTGTTGGGGTCAAAGCCGCTCTCCGGCCCCTTCAGCTTCAGCGAACCCTCGATGCCGGAGGCCGGGTAAGCGGGGTTCGTCTTCCAGTTGCGGACCGCCAGCCGGATCGCGGCCTCGTTGCTTAGCATTGCCGTTTTTTCCATCGTGCGGGCCGCCGCCAGCGCGGCCTCCGCGTCATCGGTGGCCTGCATTTTCGCCACCATGTCGGTGGCCGTGGCCACGGCGGCGGCGATGTCTGGCGCGGCGAGGCTGATCTTCGCGAGTTCCACCGTGCCGTTGTCCTTGAGGTTGGTCCACCAGGCCTTGTTCTCGGAGCGTTTGTTGGGGATGAAGTCCATGTGCTTGATTCCTTTCGTTCGATTGGGGCGCACCGGCACGGGCAGGGCGGGCGGGAGAGGAGCAGGCTGGTCCAGATGCCATCCGGCATCGAGTTTCCAGCCCTCATCAAGTTTGATGATCCCGTCGGCCATGCGCTTGTCAGTGCTTGGTTGGTTTGAATTTCCTGACGGAGCGGGTTTTTCTCAAAAAACGTTATGCGTGACTAGCCTAAAATGAGAACGCGTCCAATCCGAGCCCTTTGCCCGGCGCATCCGCAGAGTCTAAACCAATTGACGATGAATGACTTAGCCGAGCCTGAAAACCTCCGAAAAAATTTCAACCTCGGATCGGCAAAGCCGCCCATCCCGGCCCTCCGGCCCGTCATTCCACCGGCGCGGCGCGACGCTCCGTCCCCGCTCCCGACGGTTCTGTGGAAACACCGCCCGCACCCGCCCGCCGACGCCGTGGTTCCAGAGAACCGCCACCTCCGGCCTGGGGTTCACGCCGCCAACCCCGGGGTTGGCCGGGTGGTTCCACGGCACGACGCCATGGCTCCGTGGAGAGACGCCGCAGTGCCTGGAATCGGCCTAATCCTGCGCGTGATTCTCCGCGCCACTCACCGGGTTGGGCGGAGGGTTTCACGGCATGACCTCACCGTTCCGTGGAGTCACGCCATGGTTCCAAGGTTGGGCGGTGGTTCCAAGGAACCACGGTATGTTTCACGGGGTTGGGCGGACGGTTCCGTGGCACCACACCCTGAATCCTGGGGTTGGCCTCACGGTTCCACCCGCAGCGCACCCGGCCTTGGGAGCGGGCTGAAAAAGAACGCGCAGGCCGCCATGAATCCCAGGATTCACCGGACGAATCCCGTGATCGGCCGCCCAACCCCGGAGTTGAGGCTCCGATCCCAGGAACGAACCCTCAACCCGCAGGTTGGCGCGGTGATTGGGAAGGGAGCGCGGGCCTCCGAGCCCGCAGCAGGTCGTCGGAGGAAGGGCGGTGGGAAGGACGTGCGACGACGTGAGTGTGTCGGCGTGCTGCGACCAAGGGGTTGATGGAGGTCACATAAGCAGTGCGCAGAGCGGCGTGGTCGTTGTCGGGCGTGATCATTCGTCCGAGTCCCGAGTCATGCCTGCGATGGGATGAAATCCGGCTATGCTTGAACGCATGCAGGGGTCCGGTCTGCCCAGAGCCCTTGCTTGACTTCGAGAGTGCTCATCCTTCAGCGCTCGCCTGCGTGCTCACCGGTTTAATGGGCGGAGGTATCTCCCCGCCTTCATTCTCCCAGCGTTCAATGGCGCGCTTTTTTTGGGCATCGGCAATGGTGATGGGTGGGCTAGGCCTTTCAACCACAGGTGTGGTGTCTTCTTCGATAAAATCATTCATGCAGTGTTCAGCATCATAACATCCCAGCAGGACCGTGTTCTGAGACCAGTTCTGTCTCGGCTCGGAGCCAGTCCTCTACATCATGCCCGTCAACCCCGCCGTGGTTTTCAAAATTAAGATAGGCTCTGTAAGCAACCTCATCCGCAGTGGGAGAAAAAGGCGTTGCGTTGCCATCCACAGGTGGCGTCGCATCCAACGTTGCGGCTGCTATAAAGGGATTCTCTTCCTTGGTGGCGGGAGCTTTGTTGTGTTTCATGAGAAGACCATCCTATAAGCCCATCTGCGCGCCAGATATGGGGTGTACAGCTACCTTTTCATCCTACTGACAATGTTTTGCGCCGTGGAGGAGAATGGTGGGGGCAAAATACACGCCAGGAACAAGGTCGTCTTTCGGCCCCAAGCCCAGCTCTCTCTTCAAATCTCGTTTGGCTTGCTCCCAATCGGCCTTGGAGGCGTCTTGCGGTGGGCGGCCATCGCTCTCCGCGAGCTCCACCGCTCGTTCACGCAACCTCCAGCGCGAGACTATTGCTGGATTCTCGGGTGAAGAGCTTTCCGTGAGTAAATGCGTTTTCATAATCGGGTATTGATGCGGCGTGCCCCGCTTTACTCATCAGTCACCCCAGTATTGAGCGCGCCCATAATGCTGATGCAGGCCGAGTTCATAGGCCCTCGTCAGCAGAGAGTCCTCGGTGTATTCCGGTGACTGCTTGATGGCCTCACGAGTGAAATTGGTGGTGATGCTTGACTCGCTCCAGTTCACGCTTTCGATCCACTTCGGAGAGACGAGCACCTTCTTTCCGGGCAACCAGTTCCGCGTGGCGATGATGAGGTAGCGGATAGCCCAGGTCTCATCATCAATGACAAAATCCTCAATGTGTCCGATCACGCCATCGCTGGCGTGGATGTCATAGCCGGTGACATCGTGCGTGCTGAGGAGATGCGGGTCCCACTCCTTCTCACCAGCTCCCATATCTCGGTGCTGCTCGGTATCACGCATGATGTAGGGATAGGTGCCCCACATCTCAGGACCGCCCCAATATCTCGGCCAGCCATAATGCCCATGGTAGACGTCTTCGTATTGGCGCGAGACAGGCTTGTCGGTTTCCAGTGATGGGCTGTCTTCGATCTGCTTTTTGGTCAGGTTGACAACGATCTGCTTTTTCTCTGTCATCACGCCCACGAGCGCGTATGGAGAGATCAGAACCTGCTTATCTGTCAACCAGTCACCCGTATCGGCGACCAGATAACGGACGGCCCAATAGCGATCATCGAAGTAAAACTCTCTGGCCTTGCCGATCTCGCCGTCGAGGCATTGCATTTGATAACCCTTGAGTGATTTGGCGGTGCTGAGCTTCATGTGAGGGCGGGCGTGTGGATGGGGTGTCTGATGCTGCTTCGCAGGGTGTTCGCCACTCTGGTCAACGCACGAAGCTAGGGCTATGAATCCGCAGCCGATATGGGGTGAAACCCTCTCCTATTTCGGCTGACAAACCGAAACGCGCAGGGGCAGGCAGCCCGGTCTGCGTTGACCTGGGAGATCAAGGCTGTTGCAGCACGGTTTCCCGCGAGACGCGGGGGACAGCACGCGGGAGGGGCTGTGAGGCTGAATGAATCGACGCATGCTCAATCCTACTCCTCCTCTTACTCCTACTCTTCCTCCCCCAAGGCATGAGTAGGAGTAGGAGTAGGAGGAAGAGGAGGAGCGTGTTGCTACACGATCGTCACCTGAACGCTGCTTTCGATGATGCCGGTGGCGATGGCGTGGCGGGTCAGGCCGGCGGTGTCGTGGATGTTGAGCTTGTCCATGAGGCTCTGGCGGTGTTTCTCGACGGTTTTGACGCTGATGTGCAGCACCTCGGCGCTTTCCTTGTTCGCCTTCCCCTCGGCGATGAGCTGGAGCACCTCCATCTCGCGCGAGCTGAGAACGTCGGCGCCTTTTTTCGAGTCCAGCTCACCCCGGCTGCGGGATTTGAGCCGGTGATGGTTGAGACGCTTGGCCACGGCGGCGGTGAAGCAGGTTTTCCCGGCATGAATCTCACGAATGGCCCGGCAGACATCGTGGGCGGAGGTTTGCTTGAGCAGAAAGCCGGAGGCGCCTGATTCCACCGCGTTTTTCACATAGGCGTCGTCGCTGTGCGCGGAGAGCATGAGCACTTTGGCGTTGGGACGCGCGTGGATGATCTGCCTCAGCGCCTCCAGGCCGTTGAGCAGGGGCATGGCGATGTCCATGAGCACCACGTCGGGCTTCAGCTTCTCCGCCAGGGCGACCGCCTGCCGCCCGTCCTGCGCCTCCCCGATGATGGCGAAGCCGCCCTCGAGTTCGAGCATTTTGCGCAGGCCTTCGCGCACGATCAGGTGATCTTCGGCCAGCAGCACGTTGATGGGATTCATTGGAGTTTGGGTTTGGGGGGGGATTTTTTGGCGAGGACTGCTTTGGGCAGCGGCAACCGCGCCTCGATGGTGGTGCCTTTGCCGGGAGAGGAGGTGACGTTGAAGCTGCCGCGGACCATCTCCAGGCGCTCGCGCATGCCGAGCAGGCCGAGGCGTTTGCCGCCCTTCAAGGCGCGCTCCACGTTGAAGGCGCGGCCGTCGTCGGTGATGGTCATGCTGAGGTGCTCCGGTTGCTGCTGGATGATGACCGCCGCATGCGTGGCGTGCGAGTGGCGCTCCACATTCGTCAGCGCCTCCTGGGCCACGCGGTAGAGCACGGTGCGCAGCGTGGCGTCCGCCCGCTCGACGCCGTCGAAGACCTGGAGGCTGACGCGGATGCCGGTGTGGTCCATGAAGTCCTTCAAATACGCGTGCAGGGCGGGGATGAGGCCGAGATCGTCCAGCACGGCGGGGCGCAGCTCACGGGCGAAGCGATGCACGAGGTGGACGGATTTCTCCACCAGCCGCTGCGTGCGGTCGATGTTGCGGCCAAAGTCCTTCACGTTGAGCCCGGAGGCCTGTTTGAGTGTGCCCAGACGGATGTTGATGCCCGTGAGCGTCTGGGCGATGACGTCATGCAGCTCGCGGCTGATGCGCTTGCGCTCACTTTCCTGCGCCTCCAAAACCTGGCGGGACAACTGACGCAACTGCTCCTGCATGGCGCGGGACTGGGCCAGCAGCTCCCCCTGCTGCCGCTCGCTCTGCCGCAGCGCGGCCTCCACGGCCTTCCGGTGCGTGATCTCCAGCTCCAGCTTCTGGTTGGAGGCGGTCAGCACCTCCAGCCGCCGCCGCACGATCTCGGCCTTTTTGCGCTCGGTGATGTCGTTGAAAAAGGCCACCACGGCATGCTCCCCGGAGGGCAGGGTCACACGCTGGATCTGCCACTCATAGATATGCGTGGTGCCGATGTCCTGCCTCTTTTCGTTGAACTCGGGCGCCTGGTACGACTCTCCGGTTTTCAGCGTGTGCCGGAACTGTTTGATGATCGGGTCGGAGACGCGCTTCGACCAGAGCAGGTGATGGATCTCGGAAAAATCACGGCCGATCAAGGGTTCGATGTCCTTGAAGACGGCCAGCGCGCGCACATTGACCTGCTGCAGGCGAAACTGGGCGTCCACGACATAGACGCCGAAGGGCGCCTGGGCGATGAGGGCGGAAAACAGCGCCTCGCTGCGCTGCAGGGTCTCCTTGGCCTGTTTGCGCACGGTGATGTCCCGGATGTTGCACTGGATGACGGGCACGCCGCTCTCGGTGTAAAGATTGGCCACCACCTCGACCTCCTGATGCCGCCCGTTTTTGCTTTTGAGCGGCAGGTCCTCGTAGCGCACCTCGTGCAGGCGCTTGAGCTGGCGGAACATCTCCCGGCTGGCGGCCTCGTCCTTCAGCAGGCCGATCTCAAACAGCTCCTTGCCCACCAACTGGTCATGCGTGTAGCCCAGCAACTGCGTCATGAACGGGTTGGCGTCCGTGATTTTGCGCGTGCCGGGGTCCAGCAGCAGCACGCCGTCGTGCGCGGCTTCAAACAGCCGGCGGTAGCGGATTTCCGAGAAGCGCACGGCTTTCTCCACCTGGATGCGGTCGGTGACGTCCGCCATCATGACACGGCACTCGTGGCCGTTGGGGGAGCGCTGGGCCTCCAGGTTCACCGTGCGGTTCGGCAGCCCGAATTCACCGGACTTCTTGGTCTGGCTGGCAAAGACCTGCTTGAGGAAGGTGGCGAACGCGGGCCGCGAATCGCTGGTGAGCAGCGGGCCAAAGGAACGGCCTACCAGCTTGGCGCGATCTCCGCCGACGAGACGGGAGCCGGTGAGATTGACGAGCTGGATGATGCCGTCGGCGGTGAGGGTGAAATAACCGACCGGCGCGAAGTCATAGATGTCCGTGTACTGCTCCAGCAGCACCTCCGTGCGGGTGCGCGCCTCCTGCAGCTCGATGTTCTGCATTTCCAGCTCGACCTGATGCACTTGCAGCTCATGGAGCACGCGTTGCGACTCGACGGTCAGCTTGGGCGCTGATTTTTTTCGCAGGCGTGCCTCGGCACGGTCACGCAGGGCGGTGGGAGTGGCTTTCATGGTTTGCGCTTGGTTTGTCTGGCGACGCGCTGCTCCAGCACGGCGTGTTTTTCACGGAGTTTGGCTTCCAGCGTCTTGGCGGTGGTGATGTCCGCAAAGGTGATGACGACGCCGTCGATATGGTCATCGAGTGTGCGGTAGGGCATGATGCGGACGGTGAACCAGCGGCCGTCCGGCGCGGAGACGGGCTTTTCCTTGGGCACCAGCGAGCGAAGCACCTCGCGCGCGTCGGCGGCCAGGGCGGGGTCGTCGAGATCGGAGACGAGATCGGTGATCGGGCGGCCCACGTCGCCGGGGATGAGCTTGATGATCTTGGTGGCCTGATGGGTGTAGCGCCGCACGTTGAGATGGCGGTCCAGGAACAGCGTGGCGATGTCCGTGCTGTCGAGCAGGTTCTTCATGTCACTGCTGCTGCTGGAGAGCTCCTGCACCTTGGCTTGCAGCTCGGCGTTCACGGTTTGCAGCTCCTCGTTGAGGGACTGCATCTCCTCCTTGGAGGTGGTCAGCTCCTCGTTGGTGGATTGCAGCTCTTCGTTGGTGGACTGGAGCTCCTCATTGGCGGAGCGGATCTCCTCCTGGGAGGTCTGCATCTCCTCATGCGTGATGCGCGCCTCTGCACGGACCCGCTGTAGCTCCCGCTCGGAGGCGTTCAGCCGCGCGTTTTGGGCGGGTGCTTTGCCCGCGTGCGTGGCCATGGGGGCGGTCACGTCGGTGAAGACGATGATCACCAGCCCGTGCAGCGGTCCTGCCTCGTCGAGCCGCTGAACGCTGACATCCACGCACTGCGTGCCGCCATTGGTGCCGACCTTGAGCGCGTGCAGCATCACGCTTTCTTTCTGCTTGAGCGCCTTGGGAAAAGCGGCGGCCAGCTCATAGCGCAGGCCCTCACGCGCCATGGCAAAGAGGTTCCAGTTGGCCTTGCCAGCCGCGGGTTCCAGGTATTTGCCGGTGCGGCCGCTGATGTAGAAGATGTCACCCTTGTCATTGGCCAGAACGGTCGGCGGCGCGTAGCTGCGCAGGATCAACTGGTCTGCCAGGGACTGCAAACTGGCCGAGGGCTTGGCGAGTGGCGGCGTCTCAGGCCCGGCGGGCATGCCGACCTTGAAGGAGGCGGGAAACTCGACCCTCACCGGCCTCTGCACGTTCTCGGAGCGTTTGAAAATCCGCGACTTGACGCTGAGCGGCGCAAAGAGGTCTGTGCTGCCGCCCACGGTCTCGGCGCTGCCGAGCAGCAGCACGCCGCCGGGCGTGAGGCTGTAGTGAAACAGCGGCATGAGCTTCTTCTGCACCTCGGCGGTGAGATAAATCAGCAGGTTGCGGCAGCTCAGCAGGTCCAGCTTGGTGAAGGGCGGGTCCATGATGATGTTCTGTGGCGCAAAGATCACCATTTCACGAATCTCCCGCCGCACCCGGTAGCCGTGGTTTTCCTTGGTGAAGAAGCGCTTCAGCCGCTCGGGTGAGACATCGGCGGAGATGTTGGTCGGAAAAACACCCTGACGGGCCTTGTCGATGGCGTCGCGGTCCAGATCCGTGGCGAAGATTTGGAGGACGAAGCTGGACTTGGACTTGGACTTGGACTTGAGCGCGTCCACCGCCTCCTGGAACACCATGGCGAGCGTGTAAGCCTCCTCCCCGGTGGAGCAGCCGGGTACCCACGCGCGCAGCGCATGGCCAGGCACGCGGCTGGCGAGCAGCGCGGGGATGATCTTCGTGCGCAGTTCCTCCCACACCGCGGGATCGCGGAAAAAGTTCGTCACGCCGATGAGCAGCTCCTTGAACAGCAGATCCAGCTCCTGGGAGTTCTCCTGCAAGTAGCGGACGTAGCCGGACATCTTGGTGATCTGATGGATGCCCATGCGCCGCTCGATGCGGCGGTAGAGCGTGTTCCGCTTGTAGAGGGAGAAGTCGTTCTCCGTGTGGGCGCGGAGCAGGACGATCACTTTTTCAAGGGCGCTCTGCGTCTTGTCCTCCAGCACCAGCTCCGTTCGCGCGATGAGCGGTGTGCGCTGCAAATAGGCGAGAATCTTGCCCGGCAGCTCGCCCACGGGAGCCACAATGTCCGCCAGCCCGGCGTCGATGGCGCTGCGCGGCATGGAGTCAAACTTGGCCGTCGCAGGCTCCTGCACCAGCACCACGCCGGCCTTTTCCTTGATGGCGCGCAGCCCCAGCGTGCCGTCCGAACCCATGCCGGAGAGAATCACCCCGACGCTGCGCTCTTGCTGGTCCTGCGCCAGGGCGCGGAGGAAAAAATCGATCGGCAGCCGCAGCCCGCGCGGGGACGCCGGCGTCAGCAGGTGCAGCACGCCATGCAGGATGGACATGTCCTTGTTCGGCGGGATCACATACACGCAGTCTGCCCGCACCTGGGTGCGGTTCTTGACCTGGATGACCTTCATGCCGGTGGTGCGCTGCAGCAGCTCCCGCAGAATGCCTTTGTGCGTGGGGTCCAGATGCTGGACGATGACAAACGCCATGCCGCTGCCCGGCGGCACCCGCGCCAGGAACTGCTCCAGCGCCTCCAGCCCGCCTGCGGACGCGCCGATGCCGACGATGGGAAACGCGGCGCTGGCCTCAGGAGCCGCTGGGGCGGCGGGTTTGCGTCGGCGGGGCGGTGGAAGTGATTTTTTCATGCGCTTAGGTCCTGCGCTTGAGCATGACCGATTTTGCGCCGGGTGAACAGCATTGCTTCTGCTCATTTGTACGAGCGGCGCCGACCAGCTCGATCAGTTTGGGGCCGATCTCGTCCAGCGGCAGGACGAAATCCACATCACCCGTCTCGATGGCGGTCTTCGGCATGGAAAAATCCTCCGACGTGGGCCGGTCTTGGGCGATGACCATTCCGCCCTCGTCCTTGATGATCTGCACGCCGAAGGAGCCGTCGCCATCGCCTCCGGTGAGGACCACCGCGATGGCTTTCTTCTTGTACACCGCCGCCACCGAGGCAAACAGCGGCTCGGCGGAGGGCCGCGCGTACTTGATTTTTTCCGCCGAGGATGAGGACAGCTCCAGCCGGCCGCTGTCCGCCACGAACAGATGGTGGTTCGGCGGGGCCACAAACACACAGGCCTGGCAGAGGACATCGCCCGTGCGCGCCTTTTTGACGACCAGCGGTGAGCGGCGGTCCAGGATCTCGGCCAGGATGCTGTCATGGTCCGGCGAGAGGTGCATCACGATGGCAATGGCCGCCGGAAAATCCGCCGGCAAGGCGCTCAGGATGGCGGAGAGCGCCTTCAAACCGCCGACCGAGGCCGCCATGGCGATCACGGGAAACGCCACCTTCGCGGAAGCGGCGGCGGGCGTCTTGCGGGTGGTGCGGGCGGGAGGTGATTTTTCTTCGGGCATGTTTGGGCGCGTTAAGTGGCGTGATGAAGTCCCAGCTCACGCGCGAACTTGCGCACCGACTGCGCGGAGCTGAGCACCAGCCGCTGCGTGCGGGTGATTTCACTTTTCAGGCCCGCCGTGCCGCTGCGCGCCTCTTTTTTGAGCGCCAGCAGTTGTACATTGATGCCCAGCAGCGTCTGGGCCACTTCATCCTGCAGCTCATGACTGATCTTGGTGCGCTCCGCCTCCTGCGAGGCCAGCACCCGGTGAGTCAGCTCCCGCAGGTGTTTTTGCAGCTCCAGCGACTCGCCCAAGGCTTGGTCGTGCCGCCGTGCGCTCTTCGCGCACGCGGCTTTGGTGCGTTTCAGCTCCAGTTGGCTCTGTTGGTTTTTCTTCATCCTCATGGCGGCGTGAGAATGCGCTCCGCAAGTCTCCGCCGATGGTTTGATTCCCACAGCCTCCACCATCCACCGCAGCCTCTCCATGGGGTGAAACCCTACTGTGGGTGCCAAGATGCAATGTTTAAGGACTCATTCGGGAAGTGGGCGCAGTTTTTTTCCTTGCCTCAGGAGTGAGGCATCAGCCCCCTCACCTAACCTTTCGCTTCGCGGCGCCACTGCAGAGCTGGGATCATCCACAGCGGGGAGAGGGACTGAAACAGCCGGCGCTCAGGCCATAAGGCGTGCTTGTTAGTCCCTCTCCCCGCGTGGCGCATGCGCTTGGTCTGCTTTCTGTTGCGGGGAGAGGTTAGGTGAGGGGAACTGCGACCAGCGTCATGCCTCGCGCAACTTCTAACATCTAACTTTTAACGTCTCACTCCTTCCTCTTCCTCCGAGTCAGCATAGTGCTCACGCCGGCTTGAGCACCTTCACCCACCACTCAGCGTAGGCTTTCAGCGGTCCGCCGAGCGGTGTCTCGCTGCGCAGCCAGCTCATGGGGGCGTAAAAGGCATTCACCGCCGAAGGGACCGGGCCTTCCATCCGTTGGGTCGCGTACAGCGCCAGCACCGGGCCTTGGCTGAGCACATACAGCAGCGCGAGAATGAGCGACTGCACGAGGCAGCCTGAGGATCGGGAGCGGTTCATCGTCGAGGATGCCACGCGCGGTCGCCGCCGCCAATGGGGTGAAGGCCCCATACTCAAAGTCCTGGTCTCTCGCTAACATCCGAGGTGAACCCTACTTTCCGCTCCTGCCTGCTGGCCTCCTCATGCTTGTTGTTCTTCGCGAATTGCGCCTCGCCGCCGCCGCCGGTGGCGCAGCCCAGGTATGGAGCGCCGGTGGATGATGTGTCGCATTGGGATGGCGATCACCTGACGGGCAGCCCTTCGGTGCGCATCAGCCTGTCAGAGCAGCGCGCGTATTTGTACAAAGGCGGCCAGCTTGCGGGGGTGTCTCTCATTTCCTCCGGGCGCGAGGGGCTGGGAACGGTGACGGGAAGTTATCGTATCCTCCAAAAAGAGCGGGAGCATCGGTCGTCGCTGTTTGGCGCCTACATGGACGCCAACGGTGCTGTGATGCAGCGGGATGTGGACACGACCAAAGATCCCAAGCCTCCGGGCGCGACTTATCTGGGCGCGGACATGCCGAACTGGATGCGCATCACCGGCGGGACCGGCATGCACGCAGGATTCCTGCCCGGTTACCCCGCCTCGCACGGCTGCATTCGCATGCCGCCCTTCATGGCGGAGCATTTTTATGAATCGGTGGCGGTGGGCACGCCGGTGCGCATCGAGCCTTGAGCGTCGGGGCAAAAAGTCGGGTTATACCCCATGGCGCGGTCATCGGCCTGCGCTTGATCTCTCCCCATGTCTCAAAAATCCGTTTTCTGCATCACGTCCTCCCGCGCCCAGGCGGATCAAATCGCCGATCAGCTCAAAGCCGCCGGTTTTTCCAACAACGACATCTCGGCGCTGTTTGCGGACACGCACAGCACCCACGACTTCGCGCATGAGAAGCACACCAAGGCTCCTGAGGGAGCCATCACCGGCGCAAGCACGGGCGGCGTCATCGGTGGTGCGCTGGGCTGGATCGCCGGCATCGGCGCGCTGGCCATTCCAGGCATCGGCCCGTTCATCGCCGCCGGTCCCGTCATGGCGGCGCTCAGCGGCGCGGCCATCGGCGCGACTTTTGGCGGTATCACCGGCGGCTTGATCGGCCTGGGCATCCCGAGATCGAGGCCAGGCGCTACGAGGGCAAGCTCAAGGACGGCAACATCCTCATTTCCGTCCACACCGAGAGCGACGTTGAAATCAGCCGCGCGCAAGACATCTTCGCCATGGGCGGGGCGCAGGACATCTGCGTCACCCGTGAAACCGCCACCCCAGACAACGGCACCGCCACCGAGATCATCTCCTACCCGATCGTGAGCATGTCCGAGCCGCGTGGCACCAGCACAACGACCCCCACACAATCCTGAAGACGACAGCCTGATTCTCCCCATGGCAAATAATGCGAAGACCACAGCCCGATGCCGTGAGCAGTTAAGCGCGTTGGCGGCGCACCTTGGCGGGCAGCGGGATGCCATCCTGCAACGCTGGCGCGAGGCGACAGCGACCGTCGCGGAGCTGACCATCTCCGCCTCGCTGACGCGTGTGCAGTTTAACGATCACATCCCCGGTGTGCTGGATTCCTTTGCCCTCAAGCTGCGCGCCTGGCCGGAGGAGGGCAGCGCCCGGGCGCAGCAGAATGAAAAGGAGCAGGTCACCGAGCATGGCCTGCAACGCTGGCAGCAGGGCTACCAGTTGCGCGAGCTGACACAGGAGTGGGGCCACCTCCAAATGGCGGTGATGGATGAGCTGGAGGCTTACGCGCTGGCGCGCCAGGATCTGGAGCCGGGCGTCATGCCGGCGGCACGGCGGGCCTGGGCGCGGCTGTGCTGGGACGGGATCAGCGAAAGCGCCACGCAATACTGGCGGCTGCACCAGGCTGAGGCGAACGGCCATGTCCGTGAGCTGGAGCAGGCCTTGGAAACGCTGAACGATCTCGACCGTGAGCGCACCAAGGCCTGGCGCGAGGCCACGCACGATCTGCAAGGCAGTCTGAGCGTGGTGTCAGGGGCGACCAGCGTGCTGGACCGCAAAAACGTGCCGGAAGTGACGCGCAATGAATTCTCCGACCTGCTGCAGCGCGGTGTGGCATCCCTGCATGACATGCTCAATGACCTGATGAGCCTGGCGCGGCTGGACGCGGGACTGGAGCACCGCAAAGTCTCGTCCTTTGACGCGGGCGTGCTGCTGACGGATTTTTGCGAGACGTCCCTGCCGCTGGCGCAGGAGCGCGGCTTGTTTTTGAAAATGAAAGGGCCGGACTCGCTGCGCGTGCATGGGGACCGGGCCAAGATCCAGCGCATCCTGCAAAACCTGCTGCTCAACGCTCTCAAATACACCGAACGCGGCGGAGTCACGGTCATCTGGGACTCCATCGAAAGCCACGACGCGCATGACTGGATGTTTTGCGTGCAAGACACCGGGCCGGGGCTGGATGAAGGCCCTGGCGCGCCGCTGGCCCGCCAGCTCTACGAGGCCACCCAGACCGCGCACGCGGGGGACGACCTCCACGAGCAGGAAAAGTCAGCGGGCGATCTCGACCACGCGCCGACTGTGCCCGCCCAGTCCTTCACGCTGCCGGAGAGCCTGCAGCCAGGAGAAGGAGTCGGCCTGTCCATCGTGAAGCGACTGTGCGAGCTGCTGGATGCCAGCCTGGAGCTGGAAACCAGCCCCGGCAAAGGCTCCACTTTCCGCGTGGTGCTGCCACGGCATTACCACAAAAATGCGAAGTGAGGAATCGGGGCAGGGGGGGGCGCTGGAACCGCAGTGCGCGGGCGCTTCGTCTTTAAGCGGTGAAGCGCAGGTTGTCAGAAGTGTCTTGGTCCCGACGTTCGGCGCATTGATGCAGGTGCCGCACGTCCATGTCACGCGGATGCGCTCTCGACTTGAGCGCCGCCCTGGCGATGGCCGCGTTCTCCGCGTCATGCAGGTCTTGACCTTCAACGGAGCAGTGCATCAGGAAACGTCCTGTGACGAGATGGTGGATGCTGGCCTGGTAGCTCATGATTTTTATCCGGTTCAAACGTTGCCGGGAGTTTTTTGAGCGCTCCCGGCGCTGCTGGTTTCGTGGAATGGGCTGGGTGGATTAATAGCGGCGGCGATCGTCGCGTTGATAGTAGCGGCGAACGTTTTGCTGGTCGTAGTGACGGTCATTGCGCTGGTCGGTTGAGCCGCCGATCAGATTTCCGCCCAGGGCACCGAGACCGGCTCCGATGGCAGCGCCTTCAAGGCCGCGGCCGCTCTGGCTGCCGATGATGCCGCCCACACCCGCGCCACCCAGGGCGCCGATGACGGTGCCGGTGCGGGCATTGGGACTGTTTGAGCAAGAGACCACTGAAAGTGATGCGAGGAGTGTTCCGAGGATGAGTGTTTTCATGGAGGTGAGCTAGCATCAGCCGCCTCTTTGCCGCCATGGGGTGTTTCCCCCAACTTGGGGATGTTGGAACACTTCCGCCGCGCTGTTTCAAAACAAAAAGTCCCGTGCTCTTGCGGGCACGGGACTGTGGGATGAAGCACGGCCTTTGCCGCCAGCCGTTTTACTTCGTACGCACCACCAGCACGCGACGGTCCATTTGCATCTCGGCCTCGTTGCCCTGGGGATACATGGGGAAACTCTCGCCGTAGCCATGGGCGCTCAGCACGTTGGCTGGCACGCCGTAGCGCTGGGTGAGCTCGTCATAAATACGCTGGGCGCGCGCCGCCGACAGCGTCACATTGTATTCGTTCGTGCCATCCGTGCTCGTGTGGCCCTCGATGTCAAAGACCGTGCCGACCTCGGTCTTGCTGATCGCGAGGATCACACCGGCGACCTGCTGCAGCGCGTTGCGTGATTCTTGATCGAGCAGGTCGGCGGTTTCCTTCTCAAAGAGCACCGGCAGCGTCACATACGGCAGCTCGCGGCTCTGGCCCTGGTCTTCCACCACCACCACATTGCGTTCGGAGTTGTACACCCGGCGCGGCTGGCCGGGAGTGTCCACGACGGTCGTGGTCTTGGTGGTCTTCACCGCGGTCTGCGGGGCGGCGGTGACGACGACCAGCTTGGGTGCCAGGGACAACTGACGCTGCACCACGGCGGAATCCAATGTGCGCACCACGATGGACTGCGGCTGCACCACGACGACGCTTGCCGCGGGTGGTGATGCGGGGACGACGGTGACCTGGGCATGCAGGGGGAGCTGCGCCAGGCAGAGAATTGAGAGTATAAGGGAGGTTTTTTTCATGAGGGTTGGATATGTTTGGATTTCGGTTCGCGAAATCATTCATCGTTGGTCCGCCAAGCCGGGGCCATGGGGTGAAACCCGACTTTGATCCGGCATCTCTTGTCATCAGTGGATTTCATGAGCGCCGAAACGGTGGGGTTACACCCCATGGCGGACGTGCTGCGCCCCGCGCAGGTTGCGGGCCTATGAATGAAGTTCACCCCTCACCACCCCTTGAATTCTCCGTCCGGCGGACTCTTGGCGATCTCAAAGAATTCGCCCGCCGCGAGCCAGCCCAGGCAGTCGCCGCCGCCATCGGTGTCGGGCTGCTCATCAATCTGCTGCCATCAAGAATGGTCACCGGCACGGTGGCCATTGTGGGTGCCGCGCTTGTGCGTCCCGTTCTTCTTTCCCTCGGCGTCACCAAGGCCATGGAACTTTGCTGCCAGAAATCCCCCAACCAACTCCAGCCATGAACAACCCCACACTTCCCGATATTGCCGCTGATGCCAAGGCCGCCATCCAGCCCGTTTTGAACGCCTGCGCCAAACCCGTTGCCCAAGCCGAGCAATACATGCGCCAGCATTCGGGTGGCACGCTGCTCATGGCCGCAGGTCTCGGCATCGCCGTCGTGCTCCTGGCCCGCGCTTTGACTCCACCGCCGCCACGCAACCGCGCCCTGCGCCTGCTCGAAGACATCCAGCATCGCCTTTCCACTCTCGGCGAAGACGGGGCGCAGGCGGTTGGTCGTGGCATGAGCAGCCTTGGAGACATGCATCTCGATCGCTCCTTCGACAAGATCACCCGCAAAGTGAAGGGCCTGTTCCATTGAAATCACCTCGTCAAAAAAACGACTCACATCTCCCATCCATTTGATGAAAACGCTCTCCATTCAATTAAACCCCATGCTGTGTGCCGCCACGCTGGCCGTGGTCAGCCTTCTGGCGCTATCAACCATCTCCCAAGCCAAGGATCAGAAAGGCGGTAAAGGCAAAGAAAAGGGCAACTCAGGTCAAAAAGGAAATTCAGGCAACCAAGGCAACAAGGGGGTTAAAATTCCTGACTTCGGATTTTCAGGAAACAAGCCCAAGGATAAGGCCCACCCGGTTTACCTCACGCATCCTGGATCGAAATTCAAACTGTCGAAGGGCAATGGCTATGCCGGCCCTGGCTACTATTACGGGCCGCCCAACTCGCCCTATTACTATGAGCGCCCGGAAGTCCGCTACTTTGCCAACCATCGCGACATCCCCCAGAATTTTTACAATCAGGACGCCTATCGCATGGACTCCGATGACGCCCGTGTGCAGCAGGCGCTCGCACGGCTGGGATACTACCAGGGTTCCGTTGATGGCAGATTCGGCCCTCAGTCCATGCGTGCGATGAACAACTACCAGCAGTCGCAGGGCCAGCAGGTGACCGGTGCCATCACCGCCGCTCTGCTCCGCTCTCTGGGTCTGCAATAACACCGGCTCGCCTGACCGGGTGCCAACGATTCCAACAGGAGCCTCCTACCGTGAAAAACCATCTCATCCTCGCTGTCATGCCGGTGCTTCTTGCCGCCTGTGGCAAGAGCGCCGTCGTCACAACGATGGAGAAGGAGGTCGTGAAAACCGTCGTGGCCTCCAAGCCGGCAGCCCGCAAGGAAAAGAAGATGGAGAACTTGGTCATCATCGTCTATCCGCCCGGACCCCGGGGCACCGCCATCAGTCATCCGATACCACCGCTGCCATCGGAAAAACAACAGTGATGATCTGAACAAGATCTTCCTGAAAGCGGCTTGGTGCAAACCAGGCCGCTTTTCTTTGGTGCTGACAGACACGCAGTAGGGTTACACCCCATGGTGATGCCTCTGCCCTGCGCCTAGCATCCGGGCCATGAAAAAAATCATTCGCAAATCCGTCGGGGCACTGCTGCTCACCGTCGCGCTCACCACCACCAGCCCTGTGCTGGCGCAGAGAGTGGAGGCCACCAGCACCGTCACCACCTCGGAGGGCACCATCAGTGAGTTCGGACCGCAGGCCATCGTCATCAAGACCGCCGTCGGCACCGAGCCTGTGCGCTACATTTCCAGCGAGACCACCAACTATGTGGATGAAAACGGCTTTCCCGTCTCTCTTGCGACCGTGACCTCCGGCCTGCCTGTCACCGTTTATTACACCAAGGTGGGAGACACATTGATCGCCTCCAAGATCATGGTGAAGAAATCAGCCTCTGCACCGCTGACCATGGTCACACCAGCCACGGTGGTCGCCACTCCGACCACCGTTGTCGCCGCGCCGGTCACCACGGTCGAAACCACCACGACCACCTCCGCAGGCACCATCACCGAATTCGGCACCGGACGCATGATCATCAAGACAGAAACGTCCCCCGCGCCTCTCAATTACCTCTACAGCGAGACCACGACGTATGTCGATGAAAGCGGCGTGCCCGTCTCCATCGAGACGGTGAAGTCCGGCCTCCCGGTCACGGTGCATTACACCAAGGTCGGAGACACGCTCACCGCCACCAAGGTCATCGTGAGAAAAGCCCCGCTCATCGAGGAAAAGAAAACAACCACCACCACGACGACCATCAACAAGTAACCCCTGCCGTTCACACACTCCCTATGAAAACACCCGTCATCCTTGCCGCCATCTGCGTGCTTCTCGCCGCATGCGACGCCCGCGTCACCAACAACCCGCCTGCGGAAAAAGTGATCGAGAAGAACACCACCGTCATCACCCCGCCAGCCGCGCCGACTCCCAAGGTCGAGAACAAAACCGTCATCGTCAATCCGCCGGCGACCTCGACCACCGAGGAAAAGAAAACCACGACCACCACCGAAACCAAAAACAACCCATGAACCCTGCTCACCTTATGAAAACACTCGCTCTCTCCTGCCTGGCCACCATCAGCCTGCTGTTCGTCTCCAGTTGCGAAACCAACAATTACGACGACACCAACCGTGGCAGCACCACCACCACGACCACGGAAGAAACCACGCTGAGCACTCCGTTCACGAACGCGCCCATGTCCACCACCACGGAGACACAGACCACCCGGTCCTATTAGTCCGCTGTCCTCATAAGCGCATCCTCACATGAAAGCGGTCTGGCGAAAGCCAGGCCGCTTTTTTTAGCTCTGAATGTCACGCGGTAGGGTTACACCCCATGGCGGAGGCCTGCCCGGCGGGTCTAAGATAAGACCTATGACAACACTCGAAATCAAAGGCGATTGGAACATCATCAAAGGCAACCTCAAGCAGAAGTGGGCCACGCTCACCGACGACGACCTTCAGTTCGTGGAAGGCAAGCAGGAGGAGCTTCTCGGCCGCATCCAGAAGCGCACCGGCCAGACCCGCGAGGCCGTGGAAGAAGCCATCAATGAATACCGCGCCGCTTAATCCCCCCAGTTAACATCCCATCCATACTCCCATGAAAACATCACCATCCATCCATCGCGCTCTGCTGCTCCTGGCAGCCTCGCTCCTCGTCGTCAGCGTCACCAGTTGCCGCACTTTCCGCGGCTTCGGCCGGGATGTCCAGCATGTCGGCGGCCATATCGAGCGCGTGGCACGTTAATCGCTGCTCACGCAGACTTGAGGCGTTGCTGTCCAGGCCATCCGGTCCGGCGGCGGCGCTTTTTTCATGCTCCGGTCCAGACCTGGTGCTCGCTGACGGAGACCCGCATGTGCTGCATCGTGAAATTGCCGTAGATCGTCGCCAACGCCACATCGGCCGCGTCACGGCCATAGGCCACGACGATGCGGCTCCCGCGCGTCGCGCTCTCCGTGGCGTCAAAGGTGTACCACCGTCCGTCGATGAATGCCTCAAACCAGGCGTGCAGGTCCATCGGCTGGAGCTGGTGCAAAAAGCCCGTCACCATGCGCGCCGGCACATTGATGGCCCGGCACAGCGCGATGCCCAGGTGCGCCAGATCACGGCACACACCGCGCCGTGTGTTCAGGGTTTCCAGCGCGGTGGTGAAGCTGTTGCTGGCGCCGGACTCGTAGCGGATGTTTTGGTGAACCCACGCCCGTATCCACTCGACCTGCTGGTAGCCAGGCGGCAGGTCGCCGACGATGGAGGCCGCCATCGCGACCAGTTCATCAGACTGGCAGTAGCGGCTGGGCAGCAGGTAGTGCAGCAGCTCGGTAGGCAACTGCTGCACGGCGGTCATCGGAGCCGTGAGATTCGCGTCCACGTCCTCCGGCACCTCCACCCGGAATTGCACAGCGAGACGAAACCCGCCTGCGGGCATCACGATTCTCTGGCAGAGATTGCCGTAAAGATCCGTGAACTCCACCACCGGCACCTTGGGCTGGAGCAGAAACTCCTCACGCATGACCCACTGCGCCCAGCCGCTGCGCGGCCGCAGCATGAAGATGGCGGGCACGTCCTCGGTGGTGTGGTAATCAAGCTGGCATGTGGCGTCGAGGATCATGAGGGGCGCTTGGTTTGCGGCATAAGCCGGGAAAACAGCGCCCTCTTGTCGTTGGAGATGACGGAAGGGCAACCGGAATCAGACGTGCAGATCCGCTAACAGCCTGTTGGATCCCCTCCGGCGTGAGAAGTCAGAGGTGTAAGGTGAGAGGTGTCGCCTGCAGCAGCACCACATCGGACATCTGACTTTTAACGCCTCACTTTTTCCAGGATTTTTCAAAAGCTGCCACCGCCGCCTCAGCGGCTACGCGGCGTATTTCACGATCTCGTGGCCGAAGCGATCGCTGGTGGTGAAGGTGCGCTCGACCTCGGCCAGTGCCTCTGGGTTGCAGCGAAACCGGGCCAGGTCGCTAAGCGCCTGGCTGGCGGTTTTTTCATGGTCCAGCACCTCCTCCAGCAAACCGGCGGCCTCGGCGCTGCCCAGCAGCACCGCCCACTCGCGCAGGCAGCCGTAGGAGGCGATCTCCTGGTGCTCGATCTTCTGCGCGCAGGCGATGAGCGCGGCATTGAGGCCGGGGGAGCCCTGCTGCTCGGCGGCGGTTCGCTCACAGGCTTGCAAATGCCACGCGGTGATCTCGCACAAGGTGGCCCGTGCCTCCTCCCCGACTGCTTTAAAGACACGCTCCAGCTTTTCGACATGGCCGACTGTCTCGCCCTGATGGGCGAGGAGGAGCTGCCGCAAGTGCGGGCAGGTGGCGGCGATGGCGATGCTCGTCAGTCCGCCCACCTGCTGCCGCTCCGAGTCAAGACGAGTCGCCAGCTCGTCCAGAAAAATGGCTTTCAACGCATTCATCAAAACCGGGTCCGGGTGGGAGGAGCAAAGCGGCTGTCAGTCCTCGGTGAGTAAACACGGCTGTCAGTCCGGGAGTAACTGCGGCCGTCCCGTGGATCGCGATAGTCTGGGCGGCTCTGCTGTTGGGAACTATACGAACTGTGCGACCCATGTGAGCTGGGTGAACCATAATGCCGATGCACCCCGCCGTAAAGATACTGGCCGTTTTGATAGTACCGGTTGTTGTAGGTGCGACCTTGGTAGGTATAGACGCCGGTTTGATAATTACCGCCGGAGTAGTACCGCCCGTTGTAGTAGTACGCGTTGCCGACGTAATTGCTGGGCAGCGTGGTGTAATAGCCACGGCCGCCGCCCACCGCCACGCCTCCTCCCATGGACGAGCGCGGACCGCCGTAATAGCCGGTATCGACACAGGAGGTGATGGAGGCTGCGAGAAGCAGCGGAAGGACAAACAAGGACTGGCTGAGTTTCATAAGATGGATGTTTTGGGGTTGGTTGAGGGTGCGATCACGCAGCGTGATGCCGCGCATGCGTGAAACGAGGGTCTAAATCCTGCCGGTGAGCAGCAGGACGACGAGGATGATGACGATGATGGTGGCGCCGCCGCCGAGGTAATGGTTGCCAGAACGGAAGCCGTAGCCGCCGCCGCCGAGGAGAAGAAGAATGAGCAGGATGATGAGGATGTTCATGATGTAGGGAACTGAATGCTAGACCGGAGGTGCTGGCAGGCGCCATGGGGTGATCACCCCGGATTTCAAAGACGGCGCATCATGGTGCCGCGCCTTTTGAGCACGTTGCCGGGGACCTGCTCACCTTGCTCTTGCAGCACGACCTGCTGTGTCTGCATGGCAAGCCACACGATCTCTGCCGCACGCCGCGCTTCGTATTTGTCGTAAACGCGCGTCACAAAGTCTCCGAGTGTGAGTGGCTTCTGCTGGGAGTGAATTTTCATGGCATGAGCATGGCGGGTGAACCGCGTCGGGTGCCATGGGGTCTTCACCCGCCGGTCATGGACCGGATGATTTCGACTCAGGCAAAATCCAGCACCCTGGCTGGTTGTGCTGGCTGCGGGCGGAGCTCCGGCAGGTGCCTCTCCTCAGGATCACGACTGGCGCAGACGTCCGCTCCGCCGGCCTTGGTCAAAATGTCCGTGGCCTGGGTGATGGTCGCGTCGCTGCTGGTCTGTACCGCGACGAGGATGCGTCCATCCTTGATGCGGGTGTCATAGAGCCGTGCCTTGGCCCATGGAAGCCCCAGGCTGTGCAGGCTGGCCGCGATGTCGCATAGCGCGTCCACCATGGGCCCGACAGCAGAAAAAACCGAGATGTAGCGGCTGTGAAACGCCGCCCCCTTCAATCTCAGCACCATCTGGTCGGCTTGAATGCGGGAGTAGGCGATGCAGAAAACGGTGTCCTGTTTCATAAGTGTACGGGTGAATCCGCTGCCAGACTGGCTTCGGCACGTTCGTGCCTCAATGGGGTCTTCACCCTAGTTGGGGCCTACTCATGCCGCAGCGCATCGATCGGGTTCAGCTTCGCCGCTCTTCGTGCCGGGGTGTAGCCAAACACCACACCGACGACGGCTGAGAAGGCGAAGGCGATCACGTTGATCTGCGTGTTGAAGTTGAACGGCACCTTGATGACCTGCGCGAGGCCGTAGCAGAGACCCAAGGCGATGAAAATACCCAGAATGCCGCCGATGCAGGACAGCGTGACGGCTTCGACGAGGAACTGCAGCAGCACCTCGCTCGCCGTGGCACCGATGGCGAGGCGGATGCCGATCTCGTGCGTGCGCTCGGTCACGGAGACGAGCATGATGTTCATGATGCCGATGCCACCGACGAGTAGCGAGACACCGGCCACCGCCGCGAGCAACATGGTCATGAGCTGCGTCGTGGAGCCCAGCGTCTCGGCGATCTGCCGTGTGTCGAAGATGTTGAAGTCGTTGTCCTGGTTGCTTTGCAGGTTCCGCCGCTGACGCATGATCTGCGTGATCTCAGCGATTAGCTCCAGGCTGTTCGTGCCTTCCACGGCGGAGATCGAGATTTGATTGATGTCATGCGACGATGTCTTGCCGATCAACCGTCGTTGCAGCGAAGAAAGCGGCATGATGATGGTGTCATCCTGGTCGCCCATGCCCGCTTGGCCTTTCGTCGCCAGCAGCCCGATGACTTCACAAGAAGCACGCCCGATCCGAATGCTAGCACCGATGGGGTTTTCGGTGCCAAACAGCTCCACACGCACCGTGTTGCCGATCACGCACACCGCGCTTCCGGAGCGCAAATCCGCCTCCGTGAACAATCGCCCCTCCGCGAGGCTCCACTTGTTGATTTGGAAATAGATCGGCGTGGTGCCAGTGATGGTGCTCCCTCGTGCATTACTGAGATAAATCGTGCTCAGCGACGCTGTGCGCACCGGTGCGATGGCCGCGATGCTCGCGATCTGCTCACCGAGCGTTTCCGCATCCCGCTCCGTAAAGCTCGGCACACCCGCCGATGAGCCTCGTTGTCCAAAACCCGCTCCAGGCCGCAGCGTGAGCAGATTGCTCCCCAGACTGGAAATCTGCGCCTTCACCGCCAGCGTGGCCCCTTCGCCCAGCGTGACCATCGTGATGATCGACGCCACACCGATGAAGATGCCCAGCACGGTCAAAAAGGCCCGCGTGAGGTTGCGGCCGATCTCTCGCACCGCGATGGCAAAGGCGTTCCAGATCATGGCGAGGTGGAGTCGGATTCGACGAGGCCGTCTTTGATCACCACGCGTCGTTTCGCACACGCAGCCACGTTTTCGTCATGCGTGACCATCAGCACGGTGATGCCGCGATCCACGTTCAGCCGCGTGAGGATCTCGATGATGTCCCGCGTCGTCACCGAGTCGAGATTGCCCGTCGGTTCATCGGCAAACAGCGTGCTCGGCTCCGTCACGATGGCCCGCGCAATCGCCACCCGCTGCTGCTGCCCGCCTGAAAGCTCGCCCGGCGTGCTATCGAGCTTCGTCGGCAGTCCCACTGCCGTCAGCGCCGCCGTGGCCTTCTCATGCCGGTCCTTCCGCGACATGCCGCGATACAGCAACGGCAGCTCCACATTCTCCAGCGCACTCGTCCGCGCCAGCAGGTTGAACCCCTGAAAAATGAACCCCAGCGCATACCGCCGCAGCAGCGACCGCTGATCCGCATCCAGCGTCTCCACCGCGATGCCCTCATATCGGTAATGCCCGCTCGTCGGCGTATCCAAACAGCCCAACACATTCATCAACGTCGATTTCCCCGACCCACTCGGCCCCATGATCACCACAAACTCCCCCTTCCGAATCGTCAGATCAATCCCCTTCAACGCCTGAAACGCCGCATCGCCTAGCCCATAGGTCTTTGTTAGGTCGTTTAGCTTAATGAGAGGAGCTTCACTCATGATGCAGGTGTGTTATTGCGCAGGATGACCAGCATTCCTTCAACCAAACCTTCCCCTGAGATCTCCGTGTATCGTCCATCGGTGAGACCGGCCTTAACGAGGATGGATTCGGCTTTGCCGTCGCGGAGGATGTAGAGGCGGGCGGCGGGTTTGGTCTTGTCGTCTTTGTCGCTGGCTTCGGGGCGACTGCGGTTGCGGGTGGGCATGGGAATGAGGCTTTGGACGAAGGATTTCTTCGCGGGGCCGGATTTGGCGGCGGTGGCGGGATTGAAGCGTAACGCGGCAGTGGGCACGCGAAAGACGTTCTGGCTCGCAGCGACGCCGATGTCGGCGGTGGCGGTCATGCCGGGACGCAGGCTGAGGTCGTCGTTGCTGACATCGAGATCGGCTTCGTATGTGACGACGTTTTGCGTGACGGCGGAGCCGTAGGACACGACGGAAACGATGGCGCTGTAACTGCGATCCGGCCAGGCATCGACGGTGAAGGTGGCCTTTTGACCTTTCTCGACGCGACCGATGTCGGCCTCAGCGATGGTGACTTTCAAAATCATGCGTTCCAGCTTCTCGGCGATGACGAACAACTGCGGCGCGGTGAAGCTGGCGGCGACGGTCTGGCCGGGCTCGATGCTGCGCGTGAGCACGATGCCGTCGATGGGCGATTTGATGATGGCGCGGCCGAGATCGTTCTCGTTGATGCGCACCTGGGCCTCGGCGGTGCCGACTCCGGCCTGTGTGTTGAGCAGATCGGCCTTCGCACGCTCGGCAGTGGCGATGGCGGTGTCGATGATGGCTTTGGAGGGCACTTTGCCGCCGCTGATGCGCTGTAGCTCCTGCTGGCGGGCGAGCAGCGCGGCGCTTTCCTTCACCGTGGCCTCGGCGAGCGTGACACGGGCCTGCGCGGCTCGCACAGCAGCGCGGTTGCTCTCGGTTTGCTGCAAAAGCTTGCTCGTGTCGAGCTTGGCGAGTTGCTGGCCTTTGGTGACGCGGTCATTGATGTCGGCATTCACTTCGAGCGTGATGCCGGAAAGCTCGCTGCCGACCGTGACTTCGTTCGTCGGCTCCAGATTGCCCGTGGCGGTGATGCTGAGGAAAACATCGCCACGCGTGAGCGGCTCGGTCACATAGAGCGGCACTTGTTGTTTGGCCTTTTCGATGCGGCTGCGCCAAAACCAGCCGCCGACGCCGAGCGCGAGGACGATGAGGCCGAGGATGGCGTTTCGTTTGAAGTGTCCCTTCGATCCGCTGGCCTGGATGGCTTTGGCGAGATCGGCTGGGGCCAATGGCGTGGTGGTTTTCATGTCAAAAGGGTGACCAACCTCCGCCGAGGGCTTGGTAGAGTTGCACGCAGGCATTGGCGCTCTGCGCGGTGGTGGTGACTTCCTGCTGCTCCAGCGTGAGCAGCGTGCGCTGCGCATCCAACGACACGAGCAGGTCCACCTGACCGGCCTCATATTGCCAAGCAGCGAGCGTGACAGCCTCACGCGCCGCAGCGGCGGCTTTTTCGACGATGCGATGCTGCTCGGCATAACGACGCACGGCGGCGAGCGCGTTTTCGACCTCAGCGAGCGCCGTGAGCACGGTGGCCTCATACGCGATGAGCGCTTGTCGTTCGCGTGAACTCACTGCTCGAATGTTTTGCCGAATGCGGCCCGCATCGATCACCGGCGTTGCCAAACCAGCAAGGATGCTCGCGATGGCGGCTTCAGGCGAAAAAATGTTTCCCGCCTTGAGTGCGTCGATGCCGATGGAGCCGCTTAAAGTCAGAGAGGGAAGCCGCGCACGCTTGGCCGACTGTGTGCGGGCAAATGCAGCCTCCAGTGCTCGCTCAGCCGCACGCACATCGGGTCGCTGACGCAGAGCCTCAGCTGGAACACCGGTCTCAATACGTGAAATCATCTCCGGCACGCGACGCGAGGCCGCGAGTCGCGAATCGAGTGAACCCGGCGTGCGACCTGAGAGCAACGCGAGCTGGTTTTTGCTCTGCACGACGCTGAGTTGCAGCGCAGGCATGGAGGCCCGTGCCTGCTCCAGCGTGCTGATGGAGCGCTGCGTATCGAGCGCATCGCCCGTGCCCGCCTGCTCGCGCCATTGCGTGAGCTGCACCGTCTCGCCCCGCGTGCCGAGACTGCGCTGCACCACGCTCAACTGCGCCTCCGCCGAACGCAGCGCGACATACGCCGTCGCCACATCGGCCGCGAGCGTGACCTGTGCTCCGTAAAAGTTCTCGCCGATCTGCTCAAGGTCCGCCGTGGCCGCTTTGAGCGTTTGATACTGCTTCCCAAACAAATCCACCTGCCAGCTCACATCAAACGAGGCCTTGTAGCTCTCGCTCGTGGTGATGACATCTGTGATGCCGCTCTTCGTGCGTGCGCCGCGTCCCGACTGATTGGCATAGAGCGATGGAAACAAGTTCGCCGACTCCGCGCCACGCCGCGCCCGATACTCCGTCACCTTCTCCAACGCCAAGCGCACCGTGGGGCTTGCCTTTAGCGCCTCCGCGATCAAGTCATTCAACACCGGATCACGAAACCGCCTCCACCACAGCGCCACATCGAGCGGTTTGGAGGAAGAAGAGCCCTGCTGCCATTTGGAAGGAACGGCCACGGCATCTGCGGCCATTTGCTGCGGGCCTTTGCCGACGCAGGAGGCGAGTGTCAGCGTGACAGCAGCGAACAGCAAGACTGGAGGCTTCATGTCTGTGTCGTTCCGAATCCAGTGGAGTCTGCTGCGGCGGGGAGGCTTTCCCCGCCTTCATTCTCCCAATTTTCGGTGGAGCGTTGCTGTATGGATTCACTCTCCGCAAAACGTCTTTGGATGGCTGTTTGGCCGGGTTGTGTGGCTTCGGATCGAGCGCGCCATGTGCCCAGAAGCTCGATGGTGATCGTGAGGGCGACCGGGCCCAGAATGAGACCTGAGGTTCCGAAGAGCATCAAACCGCCCACGACGGAGATGAAGGCGAGAACGGTGTGGAGTTTGAGCTGTTTCCCGACAAGCGCCGGGCGTAGCAGATTGTCGATGGTGCCGACAACGAGCATGCCCCAGGCAGCAAGGATGACGGCGTTTCCCCAGCTGCCTTCGAGGGCAAGAAATGCCACGGCAGGAATCCAGACGACAAATGCGCCGAGCACCGGAATGACAGCCAGGATGGCCATCACGACGCCCCAGAGCAGCGGTGCGGGCAGCCCCAGCCACCAGAACATCAAACCGCCCAAAAGCCCTTGGATGGCAGAAACCGCCAGCGTTCCATAAACGGTGGCGTTGATGGTGCCGCTGATGCGGCCGAACATCTGTTCCATTTCTGCCTTTGAGAGTGGTGAGAGATAGCGGAGCGAGTGCAGGGCGTAGCGGCGGTCACGGAGGAAAAAGAACAGCAGATAAAAGATGATGCAGAAATTGACCGCCTGAAACACAGAGCCTGTGACGATGGAGCCTGCGGTGGTGCTCAGCCACGAGGCGAGCGTTTTCACGCTGCCTTGAAGATCCAGATCCTGTTCGATTTTGTCTGCGATGGGCGCCAGACGCGGCTGTGCCTCAATGGCGCGCCGCCACTCGCCTGAGCTGACTTTTGTTTCGATGAGTTGCGCGCCTTTCACGGCCTGCACGACCAATTTCTGGCCGACAAAGACCGCCGGGACGACGACGATCAAGGCGATCACCGTGACGGCAATCATCGCGGCAAGCCCTGAATGAGCGAGCTTCGACTCCAGCCACTTCTGGAACGGTGCGAATAACACGGCCAGTGCCAGCGCCCAGGCGAGAGCGGGCAGAAATGGCGCGGCAAGCAAGAAGCAAAGGTAAATCCCGAAGGCCGTGACCGCCATGAGCAAGAGTGTCTGGACATGACTCCTTGTTCCCCAGTCGTTCGCGACTGGGTCAATCTCGGGCTTCGTCAATGGAAGCATGGCTTTACTCCTTCGCCCGCTTGTTGGTGACCGTGGCGAGGCGTTGCTCGATGTCAGCCTCATCGTTGCCAGCTTCGACGAGTTGTTCGGAGATGCTTTCCTCACTCTCGGCAGGTTTCACCTCCAGACGATGGCCGCCAGCTTCTGTTGTTTCGTCCAAGACAGCGATGGGGGCGTTTTCCGGGCTGGTTTCGAGGGCGATTTTTTGAGCGGTGGTGATGGAGGCGGCCTCAAGCACCAGTTCATTGAGATCGTCCGTGTTCAACGAGTCCGTCAGCTTGTCTTGGATTGGGTTCATAAGTCTTCACAGACTGCATGGGGTCCACGCAGGCAACCATGGGGTTTTCACCCCAGGAACGACGATGGGCTTATGGCGAGTCTTCCAGACGTGCTGTGTCTTGCTTGGCCTTGTCACGGATGATCTTGTGCAGCGCCGCGTGTTCCGCGCCAGTAGCCTTTTCAGCCTGCTGCTGAAGCTCCTCCAACTCCTTGGTTTTGACGGGGAGCTGCGCAAATGTCTCGAGGTCTTTGCCGAGTTTCTTCTCGGCTTCGGGCGGTGTGGGTTTCATGTTTTCAGTCCTCGACGGCGAATCCGACTTTGAGCGTTACCTGCCAGTGCTGGACCTTGCCTTTGTCAATGCTGCCGCGTGTTTCGGTCACCTGGAACCAACTGAGGTTCTTGATGGTCTTGTGCGCGCGTTTGAGGGCCTTGTTGACGGCATCTTCCATGGTGGTGGTCGAGGTGCCGGTGAGTTCGATCTGTTTATAAACGTGGTCTTTCATGCGCCTGGATTTAAAGGCGGTCACAGCGCTTGTGCGATGGGGTGTTCTCCTACCCTGGAGAGATCAGTAGCGGCAGGTCGCGGCGGCGCCGGTGATGACCGGCATTTGCGCTGCCGGCACTACCATGACCCGTCCGCCCATTTTCAGCACCCACTCGCCGAGATCATCGAGCAGATCGTCTTCGAGGCCGTCAGGCGGCGGCGTGTCAGAGCCTGCCAGATGCAGATTTCCCGTGCCCGCGTGAATGCGTCCGGCGATTTGGCGGTCAGCCTCGATGAGCAGCGTGTCAACGCGGCCCGCCACCGCCGCCTCGGCCACCTGCTCCAGATCCTCCAGGCCAAGGCCCTTCGATTTTGCCACGGCAAAATCATCGGCCAGCGCCGCGAGGCGCGTGTGGTACTGCGGTTCAAACACCTGCCAGGCCCGTGCGCAGAACTCATCCGGCGAGAGGGCTTCAGGATTGATCTTCACGCCTTCGACCAGCAGGAAAGGATTGTGGCTGATCTCACGAAACAGTCCGTGATGTTCTGGCAGGGCGGCCAGGATCAAAGGCAGGCTGGAGGGGCGTGAGTGCTGCTCCAGCACGGCGCGGTCGATGGCGCGGAAGAAGGCGGTCTCATCGGTGCCCGCCTCGTTTTGCCTGCCGCCCTGGGTGTGCGGCTTGGCCTTGCTGGCAGCGCCGCCATCTTCGTCCGGCGCGTCATCCGGCACAAACTTGATAGCATGCAGCCCGTCGCGGTTTCCCTCATAGAGCCGGGCCTCCTGCAGGCTCAAGCCGAGCAACTGATAGCGATCCGTCGATTGCAGGAACCTGCGCAGCGGCTTGGTGTGAAAGCTGCCCGCCACGACGGCCAGCTCCTGCACCGTGCGTTGCAAACCGAAGACATGGAACAGCCCGGGCGCGCCAAACACGGCGAGACCATCCAGCGTGTGCTGCCAGAAGTCATCATCCTCAGCCAGGGCATGAAACGGCTCAATCAAGGCGTTCACGAGATCGGCGGGGTGCTGCTCGTTGAGCGTCTGCTCGATCTGCTTCACCAGATTGCGGTAGCGGATGATGTCCTGCTGGTTTTCGGGATGCTGGCGATGCGTCGGCTGATAAAGCGAGACACAAGGCGGGCTGGTCTCGGTCAAAAGCGCGGAAAGGGTTTCTTGGGTGAGGGGAGCCAGTGTCATGGTGTGAGAGGTTCGTTGGTGAGGATGATTTTCAGCGCCTTCTCGCGCGCGGCATTGGCAAAGGTGTCGTAGGCCGTCAGCGCCTCGGTGAGCGGGAAGCGGTGTGAGATGAGCTGTTTGGGCAGCAGTCGTCCGGCCATGACCGTCTTGATGAGCAGCGGCGTGGTGACGGCATCGACAAGGCGTGTGGTGATGGTGATGTTCTGCGACCAGAGCGTTTCGAGATGCAGCGGCACGCTCTCGCCATGCACGCCGACGTTGGCGATGTGACCGCCGGGGGCGATGATGGTCTGACAGAGATCGAAGGTGGCAGGAATGCCGACGGCCTCGATGGCCACGTCCACACCACGACCGTAGGTCATTGTCATGATTTTGATCATGGCCTTGCCGGTGCTGTTGTTGATGAGCCGGGTGGCGCCGAGTTTTTTGGCGACATCGAGCCGGTGATCATCCTGATCGATCATGATGATGTCCGCCGGAGAGTAAAACTTCGCCGTCAGCAGGGCGGCGAGGCCGATGGGGCCCGCGCCGATGATCGCCACGGTGTCTCCGGGCTTCACGCAGCCATTGAGCACGCCACACTCGTAGCCGGTGGGCAGGATATCGCTGAGCATGACCATGGCCTCCTCGTCAGCGTCATGAGGGATGAGATGCAGGCTGGTGTCCGCCCAGGGTACGCGGACGAACTCGGCCTGCGTGCCATCGATCGTGTTGCCGAGTATCCAGCCGCCCTTTTCGCAGTGGGAGCTCATGCCGCGCCGGCAATAGTCGCATTTTCCGCAGGCGGTGATGCAGGAGACGATGACGCGGTCTCCCGGATGGAAGCGCGTCACGTTCTCTCCCGTGGCCTCAATGACGCCGATGCCCTCATGGCCCAGGATACGGCCCTCCCCAACGGTGGGCACATCCCCTTTGAGGATGTGCAGGTCGGTGCCGCAGATCGTGGTCTTGGTGATGCGCACCAGCGCGTCCGTGCCCTCAAGCAGGGTAGGTTTGGGCATGTCCTCCAGGCTTTTCTGGCCCGGGCCGTGATAGACGAGTGCTTTCATGAGTGAATGCGGTGGGGATTAATATCCCGCCTGCTCGTGCGGCGGCGTGGTGATCTCGCGATGTGTTTCTTTCCGCAGGAGGTGCGAGAGCTTTGGTTCCATGGCCCAAGCAATAATCAGCCAGTGACGTATGCGCCATGGGGACAACACCCCATCGCCAATCGAAGAGCGTGAATGGATGATCGGCTTGCTATGAAAAAAACATTCGCCAACCGGTCCCGCAAACACCTTCAGAACACTCAAACACCAATGAATGCTCCGGCATCAGCGGTCTTCACTCCCTCCGCCGATGACGTGGCACGCCGGGCTTATCTCAAGCACCAGAACCACGGCCTGGAGGATGGGCCTGACCCGGCTGACTGGCTCGGAGCCGAGGCGGAGCTGGTTGCGGAACACCATCTGGCCCAGGCCTGAGGATGGAGGTCATGAACACTCCTTCTCCATGTCTGAACTGTCCCATGAGCTGCGATTATCACAGCGGGCCGATGTGCGTGAGAAACCTCATCAAGCTCTCCGGGGAGAAGGCGTCCATCTCGCTCGGCGTGCACGTCGGTCTCAATCATGTTTATGGCCGGAGTGGCATGCCGCCCTGTGTGCGCGGGCCGTTGGGGGCGGCGCATTGGTCCAATCAACCGGCTGCCGCCACCCCAGGGAAGCCGCAGTAGGCTTACACCCCATGGCACTGCTGGCAGTTCCGCGCATACCGTTCATCACCATGACCAACGACCGCACTTTTCCTCCGCACTCCAGTCTAGCCGCCGGGATCAAGGCGAGTTCTTCGCGATTGATCGGCCTTGAGTCAGAACTGACCACTACCCTGGACCATTCCGAAGAACTCGCCAGCCTGCTGGGAGCGCCTGCCAACTGGGACACGGGCTGCCACCATCAGTGGGATCAGATCGAGGACATCCTGGACGTCATCCATGGTCTGGTGAGCGAGATACACACCGCCATCCTCCAGGCTGACAAGCAAGGAGCGCGGCAGGCCCGCGCCGCCTGGGCCACGATCCAGGAGGAGGAAGTCAAGCTCGCCGACGTGCTGAGAGGCATGCGCGGCCACAGCGGGGAGCTCGACGAGACCACTTGTGTGGAATGGCTGGAACAGGTGCGCATTGTCGAGGCACATCGAAAAGTCGTCCGTACCGCCGCCGAGGGCTTCGGTGTGAGCCTGGAAGCATGGGAAGCGGAAATTTCAGCGGCTTCCGCTCATCAAATGGACCAAGCCGCCGTCGAGATTGAGCAGGAGCAGCATCAGGTGCTGGATCTCAAGGATCACATCAAGGCCATGTTCATGTGGGTGGAGGCACCGGAGGAGCGCGTGGAAAAAAATACACACGCCGAACCGCAGGCAGCTTAATTTGAGCGCCTGCCAAGTCCGTTTTTTTCCGTGGCGATGGAGACTCAAAATCGGCGGCAGTCCGGAGAGGGTAGGGTAACACCCCATCGCGGACAAGCGGCGCGAGTACTAGGATGGCCGCTATGAACCTCACCCCGCTGAACCAAGTCACCCGCCACCTGCCTGCTGGCAGCGTGCTGCTGCTGATAGCCCTGTTTGCCCACGCTCCGCTTCAGGCCGCTGAAACAGACGCCCAGATCGAAGCCGCCGCCAAGTCCACTTACGTCTTCAAAACCTTCCTCATAGATGATGCGATCAGGACTGAGTCCAAGGAGGGCGTGGTGACTCTCACCGGCACGGTGCATGAGGAATCCCACAAGCAACTGGCGCAGGAAACCGTCGCCGGCCTGCCGGGTGTCATCAGCGTGAACAATCAGATCGAGGTCAAAGACAGCCCGCCGGAACATTCCGACACCTGGCTTTACCTGAAGGTGAAAGGCACGCTGGCCTATCACAGCAGCGTGAGCGGCTACAACACGCAGGTGGAGCTGAAGCAAGGCGTGGTCACGCTCAAAGGCGAGGCCACCAGCGAGGCTCAAAAGGAGCTGACCACCGAATACGCCAAGGACGTCGAGGGTGTCAAAGAAGTGAAGAATGAGATGACCGTGGCGGTGGTGGCGGACAAGCCGGTCGTGAAACCGGATCTGGCCACCATGATCGACGACGCCTCCATCTCCGCCCAGGTGCGCCTGGCCCTGATGTCTCACCGTTCCACCAGCGCCTTCAAAACCAGCGTCGTCACGCTGGAAGGTGTCGTCACCGTCGGCGGCAGCGCGAAGAACGCCGCTGAAAAAGATCTCGTGACCAAGCTCGTCACCGACATCAACGGCGTGAAAAGCGTCGTGAACAACATGGTCGTCGAGCCGGTTGCCAGCACGAACTAAAACCCATTCAAAACTGCCGGGCAACACGTTGCCCGGCAGTTTTTTTCATCAACAACACAAAGCCCCAAAAAAAACATCATGCTCTCCATCATCGCCGTCGTCCTCATCATCCTCTGGCTCCTCGGACTCGTCACCAGCTACACCGTTGGCGGTTTCATCCACATCCTGCTCGTGGTGGCCGTCATTATCGTGCTGCTGCGCGTCATTCAGGGCCGTCGTGTCCTCTGACCTGCGGACACCTCGTCCACCCACCATGAAACTGCTTTTGTCTCTTGTGGCCGCCGCCGCCTTTCTCGGCGTGGCCTCACCCTCCGTCAAGGCCCAGGACACGGCCTCAATGGACTTCTTTTATGACAACCTCGACCCCTACGGGAGCTGGCGTGAAGTCGGCGACTACGGCTACTGCTGGCAGCCGCATGATGTCGGGGATGACTGGCAGCCCTACAGCGACGGGCGCTGGGTTTACACCGACGCCGGCTGGACCTGGGACTCCAACGAGTCCTTTGGCTGGGCCGTGTATCACTATGGCCGCTGGGCCAATGTGGAGCGTCACGGCTGGATCTGGGTGCCAGGCACCGAATGGGGTCCGGGCTGGGTTTCATGGCGGCACAGCCCGCGTTACGTCGGCTGGGCGCCGCTGCCACCAGAGGCGCTGTTTCTCCGCGCCATCGGCTTCAGCATGTGGGTGGATGATTATTACGACATCGGCCCCGGTAACTACCGCTTCGTCGAGAACCGTAACTTTGGCGAGCACCGGCTGAACACCGTCTTCATCGACCGTCGGCAGAACCTCCAGATCATCAATCAGACGACGAACATCACCAACATCTCGTACATCAACAATGTCGTGCACAATGGCGGCCTCCGTTATGACCAGCAGGCGCGTTACAGCGCGTCGCCGATTCAGCGCTACCAGTTGGACCGCCGCCTGCAGTTTGATGGCGATCCGCGTCGGCAATCACCCGAGCATCTGGCTTCTCGTGTTCGTGGCACCTCGCTGAGCGTACTCGCGCTGCCATTCAGCGACCATTCTTCCGCGCCACCGCGTCGGCTGGCGGAAAGAGTCGGTCGCGCCGAGCTCAATCACGGCTGGAAAAACGCCGGCTCTCCCGCTGAAATCGCCGCCATGCGCGAGCGCCTGAAAAGCCCGTCCCAGGTGCCTGAGCAACTGCCGCCGCAGCCACGTTTTGAGCGTCCAGAGGCGTCCAGGCCGCAGCGCATGGAGGAAACCATTCGGAAACCCGCCGATCAACCGCCGCCGACCCCGCCAAGGCGCGATGACTCACCGCGCAATCCCAACACACCGCCCATGGCTCCGGGAACGAGGCCGCAGGATCGCGAACGCCCGCCTGCATCCGCTCCTGGAGCCGGTCGTGAGTCCATGCCCGCCCCGCAACGCCCTGCCGACAGCCCCAATCCAGGCGGCAGAAACAAAGTGAGCGAACCCAGCCGTCCTGGTGGTGAAAATGTGATGCCGCCGAAGGTGGAAAGGCCTGCGGAGAAACCGAACCTCGTGCCACCGCAGCAGCGCATGCAGCCCCGGCCGCCGGAGAACACACCTCAGCGCCCTGGCCGCCCGGAAACCTCCCCGCCCGCTCCGCGCCCGGAAACACAGCCTGATTTGAAGCGTCCTGAAACTCCCAGGCCCACACCACGTCCCGAAGCGCCGCCCACGTCACAGCGTCCTGAAAATCGCAAGCCCGGCCCCGGCTCGCGTCCGCAGGCGGTGCCCGCGCCACAGACTTCTCCGCAGCGCCAGTTGCCGCAATCTCCGGCCATCCGGCCTGTACCAGCAGCTCCGCAGCCGGTCATGCCCAAGCCGCCGCAGGTGAGACCGTCCTTGCCATCGTCTCCAATGCCCCCCACGGTACAGCCCACTCCAGCGCGTGAGAGACCGCAGGGTGGCGACCGCCCAGGGCAGGAGCGCAAAAAACGCCCCGAGTCGCCTCAATAATCACCCTCATCCCACATACCATGCTCCTCCCGCGCCCCTCCACCACCCATCGTTTTGCCAGCCTGCTGCTGCTGACATGCATTCTCACTCCCTTTGCCCAGGCTGCGGACAATGACGACTCCGGGGGCACTCTCGGTCTCTATCTTGAAAACGATGCCTTTGCCGGCACGGACCGCTATTACACCAGCGGTGTGAAGCTGAGTTGGAGCTCGCCGAACCTCGAACGCTACAGCGACTCGCCCTACGCCAGTCCGTTTCTGCCCTTGTTCGACCTGCTGCCCTACATCAACGAGGCCGAGTATCAAAAGAACCTCGTCTATGGCATCGGCCAGAACATCTACACGCCGGATGACACCGAGTCCGTCGGCCTGGTCGGCAACGACCGGCCCTACGCCGGCTGGCTTTATGTCGGCTTCGGCGTCGTGTGGAAAAATGAGCGCGTGCGCAACTCGCTCGTGCTCGACATCGGCGTCGTCGGCTCCTGGTCCTACGCGCAGGAAGCGCAGCGCCGCGTCCATGACCTCCGCGGTTTTGGCAATCCCAACGGCTGGGACAACCAGCTCCACAACGAGCTTGGCGTCATGCTTGCCTACGAGCGCACCTGGCGCTTCCCGCACATCACCCGCCGCAGCGGTTTTGACTGGGAGTTTCTGCCGCATGTCGGCGGTGCGGTCGGCAACGTCAAAACCTATGCCAACGTCGGCGCGGAACTGCGCTTTGGCCTGAACCTGCCGGATGACTTTGGCACCGGCGTCATCGGCCCCGCCACCACCACCTCCACACCTGTGGATGGCAGCATGGGCGCTGACCGGTCCTGGTTCCCGCTTGGCATGTATGCCTTTGCCCGCATGGATGGCCGCGCTGTGGGCCGGAACGTCTTCCTGGACGGCAACACCTTTGGCAGCAGCCACTCCGTCGGCCATAAGCTCTTCGTCGCCGATCTCAGCCTCGGCTTCGCTTTCAACTACAAGAACACCAAGCTCGCCTACGCCTTCGTCTATCGCACCAAGGAGTTCGACAGCCAGATCGAGCCGCAGGTCTTTGGCACCGTGTCCCTGAACTGGACTTTTTAACCGCTTTCACACTCTCCCATGAAAACACCCGCCATCATCGGCATCCTGCTCATCATCCTCGGCGTCATCGCCTTTGCCTACCAAGGCTTCACCTACACCACCCGGGAGAAGGCCATCGACCTCGGCCCCATCCAGGTCACGGCGGAAAAAAAGCACACCTTCCCGCTGCCGCCCGTCGTCGGGGCCATCGCCATCGTGGGCGGCATCTTCCTGCTCGTCACCAGCGGCAGAAAAGCATAAACGACAAGACTCCAAACAGCACTCATCTCCCATGAAAATCTCCTCCAGTCTCACCCAGCTCCTGCTCGCCATTTATCTCATCCTCGTCGGCCTCAGCGGCACCTTTGGCCTCAATCTGGGCATCGTCCCGGCCATCCTCGCTCTCGTCGTCGGGATCTTGATGATCATCGGCCGGTGATCCATGCGGGGCGGCGACGATTCGCCGCCTCTCCAGGTCACTCCGCCGTGCGCACCGCTTCCAGCGTGAGCTGCCACTGCTCCACACCGCGGAACCAGCCGCGCTGGATGCGCATCGCCACGTCCCACGGGGCAGGGGGCAGCTTGCCGATGGGCGCGTTGAACCAGCGCGCCTCCATCGACGCGCCATCCTGCGTCAGCATGATGCGCAGATGTTTTTCCTTCATCGTGCGGCCTGGCAGGCGCGGATTCACGCGGCGGCACAGAAACAGTGGCTCCGTGTTCTTTTGCCCAAAGGGCTCCAGCAGCTTGTAGCTCTCGAAAAAATTCAGCGAGAGATCACGCAGCCGCACCTCGGCGTCGAGTTCGAGCACCGCAGTCATCTCCTCCTTGCTCAGGGCCTCGCGTGCCGCGTTTTGGAAGGCGATGCGAAACGCGTCAATGTTCTCCTCTTTGACCGAAATGCCCGCCGCCATCGCATGCCCGCCGCCGCCGAGCAGATGCTCCGTGCAGATCTCGATGGCCGCGACGAGTGAAAATCCGGGAATGCTGCGACCGCTGCCTTTGCCGATGCCGTTTTCATCAATCGACACCAGAATCGTCGGCCTGTGGCACAGCCGCGAGATTCGCGAGGCCACGATGCCGATCACGCCCGGATGCCAGTTGCGGGAGCCGAGCACGATGGCGGAGACTTTGTCGATCTCGCCGATGTTTGCGAGCATCGCCTCCGCCTCGGCATGCACCGCATGCTCCACGTTTTGACGGTCCTTGTTGTGCGCTTCGAGCTGCTCGGCGAGTTCCGTTCCCAGGGCGTCATTGTCCGCCAGCAGCAGGTTCAGCGCGGTGGCGGCGGTATCCAGTCGTCCTGCGGCGTTCAAACGCGGCCCCAGGCGGAATCCCACATGATGCGTCTGCACCAAGCCCTCGACTCCGGCGATCTGTTTTAGCGCCTTCAAGCCATGCCGCGTCGTTTGCGCCAGTGCTTCAAGCCCGCGCCGCACAAGCAGGCGGTTTTCATCAATCAACGGCACCAGATCCGCCACCGTGCCCAGCGCCACGAGGTCCAGCGTCTCCTTCAAGTCATAGCTCTCCAGCATGCGCGCCTTCAGCAGCGCGTGCGAGACTTTGAAAACCAGGCCCGCCGTGCAGAAGTAGTGATGATCTTTGCCCAGCTTCGGATTCACCAGCGCGAGGCAGTCCGGCTTGCCCAAAGGCGAAAGCTCATGGTGGTCCACGATCACGCAATCCACGCCTTCCGCCTTCAGTCTGGCCACTTCCGTGAGCGAAGTGGTGCCGCAGTCCAGCGCGATGAGCAGGTCCGGCTTCCCAAACTGCTCGTAGCACTTCGCGATGCCGTCGTGGCTCAGTCCATAGCCTTCCTCCATGCGCGTCGGCAGGAACAGATGCGTGTTGAGGCCATAAGCCTTCAAAATGAGGTGCATCAGCGCCATGGAGGTCACGCCATCCACATCGTAGTCGCCGTAGAGCACGACGTTCTCCTTGTGATCAACCGCCCGCAGCATGCGCTCCACGGCCTGATTCATCTCCGGCAGCACGGTGGGATCACCGAGAGAGGCCAGCTTTGGCACCAGGAAATCCCGCGCCTGCTCCACCGTGGTGATGCCGCGCTGCACCAAAAGCTGCGCCATGAGCGGGGACACTCCCATGTCCGTCGCCAGCTCGGCGGCCCCCTCCACGGCGGGCTTCAGCAGCCAGCGCGGCGGTCGTATCGAGATAGGGGAAATGTCGGACATGTGGGGGTTTGCGAGAAAGTCGCATCTCTGTATGGAACATGCGCGAAGCGTAGTCAAAGCATGCTTCCCTCGCCCATGTCGCAGAATCAACTGGCACACTCTCAAACCGGCCGCTGGTGGCTTTGCGCCATGGCTTTGTTTCTCATCGCCGCCGGCTCGTTCTTTGCGTGGCGCATGTGGCTTTCGTATGAAAACGCACAGATCACCCGACGCTGGACGCCCGTTTCATGCCGCATCGTCTCCTCCCGCGTCGTCAGCGAGCGTCCCACACCGAACTCCGCCCCCGCGCATCGCGTGGAGCTCCGCTACGAGTATGAAATCAACAGCGTGAAACACACCGGAACCCGCCTTCGCCGTGTGGAGGCCGCGCCAACGCAGCATCTCGACCAAGCGCGTGAAAAACAGCTCAACTACCCGCCGGGCTCGTCCCAAACCTGCTTGGTGAATCCTGCGCTGCCTGAGGAAGCCGTCCTGGAGCACGCCTCACGCGCCGCGCTCTACTCCATCTGGTTTCCCCTGCTGTTCGTCGTCGGCGGTCTCGGCATGCTGCGCGGGGCTTTGAAGCGGCCGCGAACGTGAAATTTTGACAAGTTGTCGAGACGATCACTCACCATGCCTCCCGATTTGCTCATCGTCCGCACGCTCATCGTGCAGTTCTTCGTCCTGCGGGATGGCGACGCGCTCTATCTCATCGACACCGGCTTCATCGGCGGCAAGCGTGCTTTGGAGCGGGCTTTGATCGCCCGTGGCTGGCATCATCTGCCGATCCGTGGCATTCTTCTCACGCACGGCCACCTCGATCATGTGCGCAACGCCCCTGCGCTCGCCAAACAGCACGGCGCCTGGATCGCCGGCCCGGAACGTGATCTCGAACACTACGAAAACTGTGCTCGCTACACCGGCTGGGGACGCGTGGCGGGTGTTTCCGAATGGATTGGCCGTCGCCTGCTGCGCCAGCCTGCCTTCAGACCGGATCGAATGCTCCACGATGGCGATGAGCTTCCCATCTGGGGTGGACTCCGCGTTGTGGCACTTCCAGGACACACCCACGGCCACTGCGGCTACTACTCCGCCAAACATCGCCTGCTCTTCAGCGGTGATTTGTTCGCCACCTTCGGCTTCGGCCCTCAAATCGCCCCGTTCTACCTCAATCAAGACAATGCCGCGGCTCGTCGCAGCATTCATCGTGCTCTCGAACTGCCACTTGAGGGCGTTTTGCCCTGCCACGCGGATGAATCACCGCCGGAGAGGCAGTTGGGGTATTTGCGTGCATTGGCAGGAGAAAGTTGACCACTCCTATGTTTGAAGTGTGAATGGGTGCGACTGTGCGGTGTTTTTGGCTGAGGCAGCCAGAGACTCAAAAAAACGCCTTGTGAGTGACGGCAGGATGACTTGAGTCCGCCTCACCATGAAAACTTCATTGTTTGCGTTTCTCTTTGCCACGCTGGTTCTGTCGGCATCCGCCCGTGACTGGACCAACCTCGCCGGTAAAACCATCCAGGCGGATCTGGTCGAGGTCAAAGGAGAGGTCGTCGTCCTCAGGCTTGCCAATGGCAAGACCCATGACGTGCCGCTGGCGCAGCTCAGCGCCGCCGACCAGTCCTTTGCCAGGGAGTCAAAGGCGGCTGCTGCTGAAACCCCTGCGGCGGCCGAATCAAGCCCGTCCATCTTCAAGGACATGCTCGAAGGCAAGCTCGTGGCGCTGGATGGCAAGCGCGTCACCAAATACGAGATGGCGCAGGAGCCGCAGTATTACGCCTTCTATTTCTCCGCCCACTGGTGCCCGCCCTGCCGCGCCTTCACGCCGAAGCTCGTCGATTTCTACAACGCCCAGGAAGGCCGCAAGAAAAACTTTGAGATCATCTTCGTCTCCAGTGACAACGATGAGAAGTCCATGGAGGAATACATCAAGGGCGACTCCATGCCCTGGCCCGCCATCGCCTATCGCAGCGTTGACCGCATGAAGGAGATCAAAAAATACTCTGGGCGCGGCATTCCCTGCCTTGTCCTCGTGGACCGTGAGGGCAAAGTCATCTCAGACAGCTACAATGGCACCACTTACACCGGCCCGACCAAGGTCATGAACGAGATTCCCGCCAAAACGGCGAAGTGATCCCTTGGGGCGCTCCTCAGCAGTGTTCCGCTGCCTGCGGACGCCTGCCCAATCATGATCCGGCACTTCCTCCACTCTGTCTCGTTTGATCGCGGGTCCGTCGCCGAATGGGAGACGCATCCTTTCTCCGTTCCGGCCATTCGTCAGTTCAAAAACCTTGAGCTGCATTCCAAGGTCACCTTTTTCATCGGCGAGAACGGCTCCGGCAAATCCACGCTGCTCGAAGCCATCGCGGAGAAGCTCGGTTTCAACATCCAAGGCGGCACCAAGAATACGAACATGGCGGTTGGAGAGTACACGTCGCCGCTCACGCGTTGCCTGAGGCTCAGCCGCACTCCGATCAGACCGATGGACGGGTTTTTCCTGAGAGCTGAGAGTTTTTACAACTTCGCGACCCTCATCGACGAAGAAAACTATGGCACCTGGAACTACGGCGGCAAAAGCCTGCATGAGCAGTCTCATGGTGAGTCATTTCTTGCCACCATGCAGCACCGCCTCGGCGGCCACGGCATCTACCTCTTTGACGAGCCCGAGGCCGCCCTCTCTCCGCAGCGCCAGCTTTCCATGCTGGTACGTCTGCACGACCTCGTCGAGGAGTTCTCCCAGTTCATCATCGCCACGCACTCCCCGCTCATCATGGCCTATCCCGACGCGTGGATTTATCAGTTCGGCCCCGAAGGCATCCAACGCGTCGCCTACGAGGACACCGAACACTATCAGATCACCCGCAGCTTCATGCGCGACCACAAGATCATGATGAAACGCCTCCTGCGCCGCGAGGACGAGCTGGATCTGGGCGCCTAAGCTCCACATCTGCATTCGAAGGCAAACAGCCTTTCTTCGATAACATCACGCGATCAGCCCCTTCACCACCTTCGCGGGGTTCACGCCGGTGAGACGGAAGTCGAGGCCTTGGAAGCGCTAGCTGAGCTTGTGGTGGTCGAGGCAAATTGTGTGGTCCGAGGCTCAATAGGGATGTTTGTGGGCGAGGCGAGTGCTGCATACCTTGCAAATCCTCCATGACGTGGAAGATTTGCAAGGTATGTATCACCGCCTACTTAAACCTGACCTGTCCGAAATGCTCACTCGCCACCCAGTGGTCGGGCTTCTCGGGCCACGTCAGGTGGGAAAGACGACTCTGGCCCTCGCTGTCGGAGAAAACACTCCTTCCCTCTATCTCGACCTCGAATCGCCTTCTGACCTCGCCAAGCTGGCAGAGCCTGAGTTGTTCCTCCGCCGTCATGAGGACAAGCTGGTCATCCTTGATGAAATCCAGCGCGTGCCCGGCCTTTTTCAGGTGCTGCGCGGCCTCGTCGATCAGGGCCGTCGTTCGGGGAAGGGAAACGGGCGTTTCCTTGTGCTCGGTTCAGCGGGCATCGACCTGTTGCAACAATCCTCTGAAAGCCTCGCGGGACGCATTGCTTACACCGAGCTGCCTCCGTTGCTGCTGGAGGAGACTGGAGCCAACACGGCCGACCCGCTTTGGCTGCGTGGAGGGTTTCCCTCCAGCTTCACCGCCTCCGATGACTCAGCTTCGCTCGAATGGCGTCGCAACTTCGTCCGCACCTACTTGGAGCGCGACATCCCACAGCTCGGCCCACGCATCCCAGCGGAGACATTGCGTCGTCTTTGGATCATGCTGGCCCACGATCAAGGCGGCATGCTCAACGCGGCCCGTCTCGCCGCCGCGCTCGGTGTCAGCGGACAGACCGCGGGCCGCTACATCGACCTGCTTTGCGATCTCCTGCTCGTGCGTCGTCTCACTCCCTGGGCATCCAATGCTGGCAAACGCATGGTCAAGAGTCCGAAGGTGTACGTGCGAGACAGCGGCCTCGTCCATGCGCTGCTCGGCATTGGCACTCTCGACGATCTGCTCGCCCATCCCGTGGCAGGCATGAGCTGGGAGGGCTGGGTGATCGAAAACCTCATCGCCGCCGCGCCCGCAGGCACCGAGGCCTTTTGCTACCGCACCTCCGCCGGAGCGGAGATCGACCTCGTGCTCGAACTCCGCCCCGGCAAGCGCTGGGCCTTCGAGTGCAAACGCAGCCTCACCCCCACTCCCGCCCGTGGCTTCCACGAAGGCTGCAAGGAATTGAAGCCCGAGAGGAAAATGGTCATCTATCCCGGCACGGAGAGCTACCCGCTCGGGCAGGATGTGGAGTGCGTGCCGTTGATGGAGGCGGTGAGGGCTTTACGCAGTCTTCTTTGATTCACCGATAAAGCCGCAAACCTTCAATTCACATCACGCGATCAGCCCCTTCACCACCTTCGCGGGATTCACGCCGGTGAGGCGGAAGTCGAGGCCTTGGAAGCGGTAGCTGAGCTTGTTGTGATCGAGGCCGAAGAGATGCAGGATCGTGGCGTGGAAATCGTGCATGGAGACGGGATCGCGGGCGACGTGCCAGGCGAAGTCGTCGGTCTCGCCATGGACCTGGCCGCCTTTGATCCCGCCGCCGGCCATCCACAAACTGAACGCACCAGGATGATGATCGCGGCCGGTGACTTTCTTGAAGCCCTTGCGGTTCTCGCCCAGCGCGGTGCGGCCGAACTCGCTGCCCCAGACGACGAGCGTGGTGTCGAGCAGGCCGCGTTGTTTCAGATCCTTGAGCAGGGCGGCGATGGGCTGATCCACCATCTGGCAATTGTGCGCGAGCTGCGGGTCGAGGTTGCTGTGATGATCCCACGAGGCGTGGATGATGTTCACAAAGCGAACGCCGCGCTCGACCATGCGCCGCGCATTCAAACAGTGCCGCGAGAAGGTCTGGTAGTTACCAATGCCGCCGAGGTTGCTCTTGATGGGCGGCTCGATGCGATTCACGCCATAGGCATCCAGCGTGGCCTGCGATTCGCCACTGAGATCGACCAGTTCAGGCGCTGAACTTTGCATGCGAAAGGCCAGCTCGTAGTTGTTGATGCGCGCGGCGATCTCAGGATCGCCGATGTGCTTGTGCTGGAGGCGGTTGAGGTCGTTCAGGGCGCGTATGCTCGCGGATTGCATCTCCGGCGTGATGCCATCGGGGTTGGCGAGATTTAAAACGGGCGACGCGCCATTGCGAAACATCACGCCGCCATACGACGAGGGCAAAAAGCCGCTCGACCATGTGGAACTGCCGCCCGGCAAGCCTCGGCCTTTGCTGACCATCACGACATACGAGGGCAGCTCCTGCGAGGCGTTGCCAAGGCCGTAGGTCACCCACGCGCCCACGCTCGGACGCCCGAGCCGGGACTCGCCGCAGTTCAGCATGAGCTGGCCGGGCAGGTGGTTGAACTGCGTCGTGTGCATCGACCGAATCAAAGCGATGTCATCCGCGCACGTCGCGATGTGCGGCAGCAGATCGCTGATGTCCATGCCGCATTGGCCGTGCTTTTTGAACACACGCTTCGTGCCCATCACGGTGGCAGAGTCCTTTTGCAGGAAGGCGAACTTCGCATTGCCCACGATGGAGTCGGGCAGCGGCTGGCCGTCGTATTTATTCAGCAGCGGCTTCGGATCAAAGAGATCCATCTGCGAGGGGCCGCCTTCGAGGAAGATGAAGATGCAGCGCTCCGCCTTCGGCGCGAAATGCGAAACGCGGGTCGAAAGCGGATTCGCCGGAATGCTCGCCTCCTCCGCCAGCAAGCCATCCTGCTTCAGAAGCGATGCCAACGCGAGCGTGCCAAGGCCGCATGAACTCGTCGCGAGGAAGTCGCGTCGAGTTTGGGTGAGGTTTTGTTCGAAGGGGGACATCGCCTGATCTTAACGCTGATTCAGAGCAGATTCTCCCCGCCCGTGTACTTCTTCACCACATCAGGATCGAGTTCGAGGCCGAGGCCGGGGGTCGTGGGTATCGGCAGCATGCCGTCGGCATCGATTTTCCATCCACCAACGGTGATTTCGTCGATGAAGGGTGAACCGGTGAGGTATTCGACCAGATCGGTGCCCGGGAAGGCCGAGGCGAGATGCAAATCGGCGGCGAGACCGACGGCCGTGTTCCAACCATGCGGGATGAACTGCACGCCATGCTCCTGCGCCATCCACGCGATGCGGCGCTCTTCGCTGATGCCGCCGACCTTCGTCACATCGGGCTGGATGATGTCGAAGGCGCGCGCTTCGAGGAAGGGTTGGAAGGCTTGGCGGCGTGTGAGCACCTCACCACCGCTGATCGGCACAGGTGAGTGCTCGCGGAGTTTGGCGAAGTCTTCGAGCGAGTCTGGCGTTAACGCCTCTTCAAACCAATGCACATCGTAGTCGGCGAGCATTTTCGCGGTGTTGAGCGCCCACTTGTAGCCGTTCGTCCAATGCGCGTCACTGCCACCCGCATCGACCATGAGTTTGTTTTCCGGTCCCACTGCTTCACGCGCTGCTTTGACGATGGCTTCGTCCGTGGCTGCGTTTCGACGGCCAAACGGACCCCAGCCGATCTTAAAGGCGCGGAAGCCCTGTGCTTTCACTTTGAGCAGATGATCACGCAGCTTCTCGGGCTCATCCATGAGCAGCGAGGCATAAGGCTGCACGCGTTCGCGATAACGTCCGCCCAGCAGACGTCCCACCGGCTGCCCCGTGGCTTTGCCAAGCAGATCCCAGAGCGCGATGTCGATGCCACTGATTGTATGCGTGATGGCACCGCCGCGTCCGAGCCAGAACATGTTTTGATGCAGCTTCTCGCTCACACGCTCGGGTTCGAGCGCGTTCTCACCTCGATAAAGCGGCTCCAGCACGGCCAGCGAAGCACGCACGAGCGCATCATTCGTGAACACACTTCCGAGCCCCACGGCTCCTTCATCGGTATGCACGGCGATGAGCGTGTGGACGCAGTCTTCAGGCCGGAGTTCATTGCTCCAGCCGCCTTCAGGTGTAGCGCCGCGCAAACCTGCACAGCGGATTTCTCGGATTTTCATGAGGGGGGAAGATGGTGGAGTTTGAATAACTAAGGCCCGTGGTCAGGCAGTGGAACGGCTTGCCATTTCGTTACAGTTAATACGCCAATGAGAGTGATGGCCAGTCCGAGTGCGATGAGTGCGAAGCCCAATCTGGGTTGTCTTCGAACAACAACCACGAGTGCAGGTGTCATGACTCCCACTAACCCGAGCACACCTAGTCCCACGCCGGCAAAGATCCAAAAAATCGGCCATACCCCCAACGAATCATCCACTGTTGTGTGGTCAGGCCAAAACTTGAAGGCGACACCAGACAACATGCAGCCTATGAAGCAAAACGCACACGCAGCTTCATTTGCCACTCCTGATTTCGGCTTCTGTGAAGAGCTTGGTGCCCGTGAATCATTCATAAATCTTTGCTGTGGGCGTGAAGGAAACATCCGCATCCAGCGGAAATATGGGCCTAGCGCACTTGCTGTGGCCGAGGCTGCGGAGATTGGCACTTGTCGAGCCAGGCGCATCGACATCAATGTATCGCACGGCCCACTCTTTGAACATGTGCGGCTCGCAGTGCGGCGACTTCACTACAACGGCTCTAAAGTGCTTGGGATCGCAACCGTGCGCCAGAAACAGCGCGCGATCATAGAGGCTCACCGCGCGGCTTGTGACGATCAGCGTGATGTTGCCGACTTGAATCACCGCTGTTGGTCCGGCTTGCCACAACTCGCGTGTCGTCTCGCTGTGAAACCAGCCATCCGACAACATCCGCACTCGTCCATCAACCGGTAGCGGCGTGAATCTGGCAGCATCGAGAGCGCCACCGACCGTTGTTTTGACGGCATGGCCAACACCCGCCCGGAAGGCTGCCTCCACCGCGCCAGGATCAACGACGGGGATTAATGCCGTGCCTTCATAGCCCGCCTCGATCAGTGCCCGTAGGACCGCATTGCTGTCGCCGGAAGCGCCGGAACTCGTGGCGTCTGCCGCATCCACCAGCACGACCGTGCCGGATGGATTTTCCTTCGTCAGCCGCGCCGCTTCAGCAAGACTGGTGAGCGGCACCTGCATCTTTTCGTGATGTTCCCAGAACAGGTTCGCGATGCGCAGCGCTTCTCGTTCCGCGAGAGCTGGATCATTGTCGGTCACGACAAAGCTGTTCGACGCGAGAGCAGGCACGTCGGTGAAAGGATTGCCCCACATCATCGCCGCTGACAGCACGCCGGGGCTTTGCTCGACCGCCTTCGCCGCATTCACCGCGTGAAGAATGGAACCCGACGCAGTGATCAACTCATCACCACGCACCAGCGCAGGCACCGTGACCTTCGCCGTGACCGGTTTCACTTCGCCAGCGACGATGCGCAGCAGCAGTCGCGCCGCGCGCTCGCCGGTGCCGAAGAAATCGACATGCGGGTAAGTGTGAAACGCCACGGCTGCGTCGCTCTGCTCCAGCATCCGGTCCGTGAGGATGCCATGCAGATCGAGCGAGATCACGATAGGCGCCTTCTCGCCGACAATCTTCCGCGTTTCCTCCAGTAACCACCCTTCCGGATCACCCACGCTCTGCGTCGCCATCGCGCCATGCAGTGAAAAATAAACGCCATCCACCTCCGGTGCCGCCTTGATGCTGGACAGCAGTTCGCCCGCCAGACGCTCAAACGCCGCATCCGCCAGCGTGCCTCCCGAGGTGATGAAATGCGCGCTGCACGTCGGCATGAGTTCCACGCCCGGCGTCGCATCAAACACGCTCAACGCCCCGCCCACCTCACTGCGCACCAGACGATGGTAGTCGAGAATCGACTGACCATGACGGAGTGTGAAGTCTTCGTATCCGCTGAGGACTGGATTGAAGGTGGAGACTTCCTGTTTGCATTCGGCGATGAGGATTCTGGGCATGGGCGTCTCTTTCTACGGCGCGACAACGCCAGCCTTCATCCAAGACTCATCAAAATAGCCCGCCTTCACCGGCTCGTCGGTGTTGATGTTCATCATCGCCCAGTCGCTGAGGCGTGGGAAAAGTAGGTAGTTGTAGGCGGCGAACTCCTTCTCGTGGAAAGTGTGGCCGCTGTTGATGACGATGTAGCGATCTTTGGCGAGCTGACTGGCACAGATGAAGACAGGTGCGTGGTCTTTGGCTGGCTGTTTGTGATCACCAAGACGGATCTCATCACGCGTCCATGTCACTGGCAGTTTCGGCAGGGCTTTGGCGATCCATGAGTTGCTGCCGGGATCGCCGAAGAGGATGAGGTTCTTGTCGCGCACGTCGGCCTCGGTGACTTCGGTGTCGTTCTTCACCGGCAGGTCGCCGCGCATGTAGCGCGCCCACTCGTATTCGAAGCGCTTCAGACTGGCGGCGGCCCAGGCGTTGACCTCGGCATTCCACGGCTTTCCGGTGCCTCGCACGCAGAGGAAGGGCGTGGCGAAGGCATCATCAATCGGGCCTTGCAGACCGGGGCGTTTGCCTGTGAGCGTGGTCTGGCTGCGTGTGCCTTTGCATTGCCAGGAATCCCCCGACTTCGTGAAAACGAGCATATCATCGGCCTTGTGCGGCGGCAAAGCGATCTCGGCGCCGCCGATGTGCATTTTGGTCAGCGGGCGATGGATGGCGAAACGGGTGATGTTTCGCACTTCGCTGACTTCGATGCCGTCAGCGGTCACGTTGGCGCGGAATTCAGCGCGTTCATAGTGCTTGCCGAGGCTAAGCAGTCCCAGCCAATGGCAGCGGTTGTATTTGAGCGTCCAGGTGACGAAACGAAGCTGCTTCGGGTCGTGATTGAGCCCTTTGGCGACATGTTCGCCGATGCGGCGCATTTGCTCGGCGTGAGTCTTGGGATCAATGACATGTCCCGTGCCCGGCGAGATGAGATTGGTGAACGGAATGCCTTCCTTGGCGAACGCCTCACCCATGATGACGTGCGCTTGGAAGAAAACGTCCTTGTCGCCAATGGCCGCGATGGCGGGCACGACGCCCGCGTTCGCGGCGTAGTCCACGGAGTCGAGCATGTGCAAGCCGATCTCTTGATGCGGTGGCAGCGGACCGACTTTGATGAAGCCAGGGATAGGAGTTTCGGAGAAGCGATGCGTGTCCACGTAGCCGCAATACGGCCCGATGGCGACGAAGCGGTCCGGGTGCTTCAAACCGAGATGCCAGGTGCCGGAAGCGCCCATGCTCATGCCGCGCAGCACGATGCGGTCGCGGTCGATCTTGTAGTTCCGGCACACGGCCTCGATGGCCTCAAACACGTCCGTCTCGCCAGCCCAGCGATAGCAGTTCTCCACGCGACCCAACGGATGCAGCTCGATGAAACCCACCTCAGGACCAGGTATGTCGCCATCACCTTCATCGAAGCGCGACATGAACTTCAGTTCGCTCATGCCGACGGGCTTCGAGCTGCCGTGCAGCACGACATCAAGTCGCATGGGTTTGGTGCCGTCGTAGTTCTTCGGGACGATGACGCCGTAGGGCTGTGTCGATCCATCGACGGCAGAAACAAAGCCGCGCACGAATTTGCCTTTCTTCGTGGTCCATGGCGATTCATTCGCCGCCAGAGCCGAGACGCGTTCGTTGCCGCGAGCGAGTGCCTTCTCAATCGTCGCGACATCTTTGGCGGTGAAAGCGGACTCATAGCGCAGCGCCCATTCGACGCCTTTGTGAAACACCTCGGCATCGGCCAGCAGATCGGCATGAGCTGGTTTGAGCTTCGCGAACTGTGCTTTCAGCGTTTTTGCCGACTCGTGCAAAACGCTCGTGCTTACCGCCTCGCGCAGCATGAACTCCATCGCAGCGCATGTGTCTTCGTAGTTGGTGGAATGCCCGCCAGCTTCGCGATGAATGCTCAGCACCTTGCGCTTGGCCTGCTGAAGCTTCTCCATGAGTCGCAGCACGCTCTGCGGCGGCACCGACTCATCTTTACCGCCGGTCGTGACGGCCACGGGCATCACAAAACGGTCCGGCCACAGCTCGGCGCTGCGCTTTTTGTATTCGTCGGGCACCTGGTCCTTCGTGCCGCCATAGGAGGAGATGATCGCATCCTGGAACTTCGCATACTCGACCATGTTTGCGTTCCGTTCATGCTGCAAACGCCTGCGATCAGCTCAGGATGCAACGCCGCGAAAATCAACGCCGCCGTGCCACCCATGGAGCCACCGGCGATGAAGACTCGACCGATCTTGTGCCCCTGCTTCAGTTCCGCGATGATCTGCACGACATCCGCCTCTGCTTTCGGCCCCATCCATGATGTCTTGGCGCGGTAGTCGGGCGATATGAGGATCAGGCCGTGCTTAGCCGCCACATCGCGCACGCCTTGGCATTCACCACGCGGCTGTTTGATGAACTGCTAGCGGTCGGAACCATGACCATGCAGCGCGATGACGACATCGTGCGTCTTTGCCACCTCGAAACCGTCAGGCATCAGTTCCACATAGCGCTGCTCCGTGCCGTCGAGAGCCGATTTGAAGGCGATGTCAGCCGGTTCTGCGCTGAAAGTCCGGCAGACCATGCAGAGGAAGATGAGAAAGGTTTTCCGTATCATTTAGCCTCCTTCCATTTCGTGAACTCGGCGAGGATTTCATCGCGCGAGCATCTCGGTCGCAATGCGGTGCGCACTTTGAAGCCGTAGTCCTTCATCAGCTCGGGCTTCTGAATGAGGAACTGGAAATCCCACGCGGAGTTCGTGGATTTCAGCCCTGCATTGGCTCCGCCGCCGCTCGGGGAGTGAGTGAGGCGGATGCCTTCCGTGCGGTCGAACATAACGATCCAGGTGAGGTGGTCGAAGTGGCCGTAGAAGAAGGGTTGATCAAAACGGAAGCGCGAGAGGCTCTTGAACAGCGTGTCGCGACCACCCTCCGGAAAGGTCATCTCGAAGTGGTCATCGCGATGGCGAACGGTGCTCTGGTCGTTGTGCCATTGCGTGCAGAACTGCGTCCACATGTCCTTCTGTGCGTCGAGTCCGCCGAGGAAATACATGCTCTTGTCCGCTGGGGTGTTCATGTAGCTGGCCCAGAACAGCGAGAGGTAGCCGCGCGGGAAGACATCGCGATGCGCGCGACAGCGGAAGTCCATGTCGAGATAATGAGGGGAGACGAGCCTGAAGCGAGTCCAGCTTTCGACATGAAACGTCGGCGTCGGCGGCTGATGCAGTTCCGCCTCGGTGTCGCTGATGCGCGTAAGGTGCATGGGCGCGTTGCGCGGCTCGAAGAAGGTCTTCGAGTCCTCCAAATGATCGCCAGTGACGAGGTGCTCCAGGTTTAAACCCGCCACGGCGGGCACGAAGATGCTGCGTGTGCTTTTGGCATGTCGAAGGCTCCACACGCCATTGTAGCCCGCGCGGTGCTCGCCCTGCGCGGAGTCGTCGCCGATGACGGCGGTGAGATCGCCTGCCTGGATCGTGACGTGGCTAGTCGCATCCGTCGCGAGTGCATTCAGACCCGATGAGCAGGCAATCGCGGCAACGGATGTGGTGCGGAGGAAGTCACGCCGACGAATGCCGTCGCTTGGGACAATGGATACGTCGTTTTTCATCGTTGATTCAGGGGTTGGTGCGCTGAATCACCGGCAGCACGATGAGCGATGCCTGCCCGGCGCTGTGCATCACTTTTTTGCGTGGCGATGACGCTGGTGGTTTCGAGTCCGATGTTGTCCGCGCCGGTGTTGAGATTGCGCAGGTAGAGGGGGAAGTAGCTGCTGGAGATCTCGACGCGGATGCGGTGGCCTTTCGCGAAGGCGTTGGCCGTGGCCCGCCAAAATTCGATGGTGTATTCATACACTTGGTTGGGCTCGATGAGGCTGAGCTTGTCGGGATTGAAGGCACCGGCGTGATCGGGATCGCGATGGCGCGCGCGCATGAGGCCCTCGCAGAGCATGGCGGAGAATCCGTCGGGCTGCACGTCGATGAGACGGACCATCCAATCCGTGTCGCGGGCTGAGGTGGCGGCGTAGAGCTTGGCAGTGATCGGGCCGGTGACTTCGACCTCTTCATCGAGCGGCGGCGTGGTATAGACGAGCACATCAGGTCCGCTGGCCGATTTGCGAGTGTCCACGGCTCCGTCCTCGATATGGCCGCTGGTGAAGTCCGAAAGCGTCGGCTTGGCGGGATCATAGACATACGAGTCAGACGTGTCATCGCCCGACGCGGGTGGCGTTGTGCTCAGCACACCGTCGCCGCTTGTCGTGTTCGCGTGGCCTTTGCTGTGGAGATAATACTTGGTCCAGCGCGTCTGCGGCAGCGGCCAGTCCTGCTCGGCGGACCACTTGTTCCGGCCCATCACGAAGACATGCACCGGCGCGTCGTTCATCACGCCGTTGTCGATGCCCTTGAGCCAATGGTCGAACCAGCGGCACACATAACCATCCCAATTGATCACCGCATCAGCACCGTAATCGAACGCGCCCACTTTGCGGTTCTGATTGAAGATGTGCGGCCACGGGCCAATCACGAGCCGGGGACGGCGTGCGTCGGGTGTCGCGCCGTATTTCTTCATCGCGAGGTAGTTCATCGGCGAGCCGTTGGCGTCGCCATCGAACCAACCGCTGACCGCAAGCGAGGGCACCGCGACCTTTGCATAGCTCTGCGGAGTTTGATAAGCAATGCCTCGCCAATACGGATCGCTCGCCGTGTTGCCGCGAATCCACTTCTCGAACCACGGCGAGTCGAGCGCGCCGCGAATCTCGTTCAGCTTGAGGTAGGGCAACTGCATGTAGTCGCTGAGTCGCCGCTCGCTGGACGCGAAGCCACCGTAAGGACCGGGGCCGATGATTTGACCCACGCGTCCGGCCATGGCCCCGGCCCAGTCCAGCATCACGCCCTGAAGCACACCATTTTGGTAAGGCAGGTTGTAGAACTGATCAGGCGGCGCGACCTCCGGCACGATGGCCTTTAACGACGGTGGTGCTTGCGTGGCGGTCCACCATTGCGTCCAGCCCATGTAGGACAGGCCCATCATGCCCACCTTGCCATCGCACCACGGCTGCTTGGCGAGCCACTCGACGAGGTCGTAGCCGTCGGTCTTGTGCTTCGGATCAAAGGGATCCCAAGTTCCCTCCGAATCAAAACGACCGCGCGAATCCGCCACCGCCACCACATAGCCACGCTTCGCAAACCACGACGCACGTTTCTGAAAGCCGGGATTGTTGCTGTAAGGCGTGATGACCAGAATCGCCGGAAAATGTCCCTCCGCCTGCGGTTGCGCCACATCCACCGAGAGCTTCACGCCATCGCGCATGGCGGCTTTGTTGCCGCGCGTTGCTTTGACCTCAAACTTCTCGGCGGAGTATTGGCCGGGATTGGGAGCTTCTGCTTGAAGTGCGGCCAACGATGCCAGCAGCAAGGCGGTGAAGATGAGGAGGATAGGTTTCATGAGTTTATGGGTCGGTTTGCATCACTTGCGCTTTGATGTCCATGCCGACGCGCTGGCTCCACGCTTGCTGCATCGCTTTGAACCTCGGGCCGGGTTTGCCATCGCCAATGGGGATGTTGTTGATCTTGGTGCAGGGGGCCAGGCAGTAGGGCGTGGTGGTCAGCCAGGCTTCGTCGGCGTTGATCACATCGTATGGCTGGAAGTCCTTTTCGATGAACTCCATGCCGATCTCCGGCGCGAGTTCCTTCACGGTTTGCAGGCTGATGCCCCAGAGGATGTTGCGCGTGGTGGGCGTGATGATCGTGTTGCCTTTGATGATGACGAAGTTCGAGCCCGCGCATTCGGTGACGTTGCCATCCAGATCGAGCAGCAGCGTAATCGCGCGCGGGTCCACGGCCTGCGATTGCTTGTCAGCGAGGAACCAGTGCAGGCGGCTGCGGTTCTTCATCTTCGGCTCGATGCACTGCGGCGGGATGTGGCGGATCGACGGCGTGACGACATGCGCGCCCTCGACAAACAAGTGTCGCCACATGCTGAAGCGCAATGGAAACGAGTGGATGCAGATCGTTGGTGACATCGGTCCGGCAGCTCCCGCGCTGCCAGCGTAGAGCGCGTTCTCGCCAGGCGTGACGAAATGCACGATGCCGATGTCCTCGTCGGGTCTCAGTAGCTTGCAGTTGGCTTCGGCAAGCTCGTTGGTTCTCGCCAGCATCTCCTCCTGCGACAACGGCACTGTGATGCCGGAATACTTCAGCGAGCGATACAGCCGCGCGACATGATCCTCGGCGCGATACGGCTGATGCCGAAATGTCCGCGTCATCTCAGTGAGCGTCGCACCGAGCACGATGCCGAGGTCGTAGATGTTCAGCTTCGCCTGCGAGGCGGGCAGGAAGCCGGTGTTCAGATAGACGATGGGTTCGCTCATGAGACGTGCGCGCTTTGTTTGATGCGATCGAGGATGTTCGACGTGATGCGTTGCGCGCGCGGGTCCATGCCTTTGGGCTCGGTGTAAACCTTTGGCCGCACATAGCCGGGAGGTGCGGACAGGCCATCGCCCCACCAGCATGTGGCGGCGTTGAAGACGATGTTCTTCTTCGGACCGGGATAAATCGTCGCAGCGTAAACACCCTCGCCCTTCGGGCCTTTGTTGCCGTTGCGGGTCTTGCCGGTGGACACGACTTCGAGACCGGGAATGTCAGCGGGCAAGCCCATCCACTCCCAACCAACCAAGCCTGGAATGCCATCGCCTTTCTTCATGCCCGTGCCCGCGAAGATCCAATGATCCGGCATCGAGCAAACCCATGGACTGCCGCCGGTGACAGGCGGTGCGTTGCGTGCGCCGATGAGATCGGCTTCGCTCGGTGTTTGATACGGAAACTTGTCCGCCCCCGCCCAATCGCCGCCGGGAAGGCGTGGGCCAAAAGCGTCGATGCGGCTGAAGATGCGGTTTGCCGCGCCGTTCGATGACGGTCGTGGATCGATGCGACCCCAGCAGGTGTCGCCGGAGAAGAAGCAGACATTCACACCCGCAGCGACGGCTGCCTTGAGCTGATCATACATCTCGATCGAATAGTATTCGTCGTGTCCGATGCTGAGAAAGCCCTTCGCTCGCAGCAAGCCCTTCGCATCGGCATGAGTGTCGAGATTCGAGATGTAACTCACGTCGTAGCCCTGCGCCTCCATCCAGTAGGCGAACGGAAACTCCCACAGAAACCACGAGCCTGATCCGGTGGACAGCGGCGCATCAAGGATCTGGCAATACTTGCCGAAGGGCCGGTCGAAGCTCACATCCACGCCGGGGCCGCAATACCACTTGTCCTTGCCGTCGTCGTAGAGCGCGAACTGGTCCGGCCAGCGGTTGTAGGCCTGCCAGGTGGTGTCGGAGCATTGAAAAAGGAAGTCCGCTCGCCGGTCATCACGCACGATGAAGATGACGTAGCTCTGCCAGCCCTCGCGCTCCGCCGTGAGCTTGCCGACATACACGCCGCTCACCCAGTCGTCCGGGATCGTCAGCTCCGTGCATGGCTCCCATTGGCACTCGCGCAAACGATTCGGACCAACGGGCGGATTAGGCTGTGTCACGCCTTTGAACGAACCGAGACTCAAGACGTGCCTGCCACCATCGCCGCCATAGTAGCCGGTGCGGTAGATTTCGATGGTGAATGGCGAAGGCGGATTCGAGCTGATGTGAAAGCTGATCCTCTCACCGACTCGCACGCTCGTGCGCGAGCAGTAACCTTCGATCCAAGGGCAGCGATACTTCGTCTTCGGATCAACGCCAGTCTTGGTCAGCATCCAATCACGCGTGCCAGTCTTCGCATTCTCCTTTTGGATCACATCGGATGTTCCCGTGGCATTCGCAGCGAGCCCGATCTGCGCCGACATCGCGAGAGATCCCGTCGTGGCGATGAACTGTCTCCGGTTCATCATGGAAGCATTGTTGGGCATCTCTGATTTCATGGCGGTTCGTTTTTTGCAGATTTACAAAGCGCTTGAAGAGATGAGTTTCTGCGCAGCCAGCCATTTCAGCGCCGCTGCCTTCCACTGCTCCCAGAGCGGGCCTTTGCAGCCGTTGAGTCCGTGACCACCGCTGGGGAGTTCGAGCAGTTCGACGGGGACGTTGTTCGTCTTCATCGCGGCCACAAACTGACGGCTGTTTTCGGGTGGCACGGGTTTGTCGTCGATGGCGTGGGCGAGAAAAGTTGGCGGCGTGTCGGCGGTGACTTGGGTTTCGTTCGAGTAGAGGCGCACGAGGTCCGGCGCGGCGTTGGGGCCGATGAGTTTCTCTTTAGAGCCGGTGTGTGTGAACTCGCCCATGGTGACGACGGGATAGACGAGCCAGCCGAAGTCGGGACGGCAACTCAGGCGCTCGATAGGATCGGCGGAGGCAGGATCGCCTATATTGAAATGCGTGAGCGCGGTCGAGGCGACGTGACCTCCGGCGGAGAAGCCGAGGATGCCGATGCGCTGCGGATCGGTCTTCCACGCGGAGGCATTGGCGCGAGTGAGACGGATGGCGCGTTGGGCATCGAGCAACGGCACCTGATGGCGCAGCTCCGGCAGGCGATACTCAAGGATGACGCAGGCGATACCGTGTTCGTTCAGCCATTGCGCGATGGGATAGCCCTCGCGGTCGGTGACGTGACGGACGTAACCACCGCCAGGACAGAGCACGACGGCCGCGCCGTTCGCCTTGTCAGCAGGCGGGAGGAAGACTTCGAGTTCCTTGAAACAGCCTTCGAATTTGCTGTCGCCAATCGGGGCTTGGCCGGGCCAGAGGGCGATCCGTTCAGTGGGTGTGGGTTTGACCGGATCGGCAGGCTTCTGCGCCGACGTAGTGAGCGCGATGCTGAAAAGGCTGAGCGTGGCGAGAAGATGAAGGTGTTTCATGAGGAAGGTGCGGTGTGAACGAGGTCGCGCGGAAACAGTTTCTTGATGCCGATGATCAACGCCACACCCGCAGCGAGATAAGCCAGTGCCGTGATGGAGAGCAGGCGGTCGATGCCGAGGGATTGCTTCCACATGCCGCCAAACAAGGTCGCGAAGCCTGACATGATCGCTCCGCAGAAATTGAGAATGCCAACGGCGGAGGCCCGGGTGTCGGCGGGGACGACTTCGAAGGCGGCGGGGAAGATGTTGCCCATGAGCAGGCCGCTAAACAGACCAAAAGCGGCGGCGGCAATGCGTGTGACGGCGAGGGTGTCGCTGCTACCGAGGAAATGCAGGCATGGCGCGCAGAGGATGAGACTGGCGGTCATGAGCCAGAGGCGCGATGCCTTGGTGCGGCGATACAGCTTGTCCGCGAGCACGCCGCCGCCGAGCAGGCCGATGGCGGTGGTGGCTTGCAGGAAGAGCGTGGCATTGAAGGCGGCGTCGGCTTGATTCAGCGCGAACTTCTCTTTGAGGAAGGTGGGCAGCCAGCCGTAGAGCAGCCACAGGCCGAAGACGAAGATGGGAAACACGACGCACAGCAGCAAGAAAGTGCGAGTCCGTAGCAGGATGGGGAAGGCGAGCGATTTGGACGGAGGGGCGGTCTCAGCACTCGGGTTTTCATTCACACCACGCAGGAAGGCGAAATATGGCAGTGCATAGAGCAGGCCGACGGCACCGAGCACAAAGAACGCGATCCGCCATTGACCGCGATCCGCCATCCATCCGCCGAACCAACTGCCTGCCACAGTGCCCGCGATCTGCGCCGTAGTGAGCACGGCAATGGCACGCGAGCGCACCTCGGGTGGATGCGCGTTCGCAGTCAGCGCGATCGCGGTTGGCATGAATAGCGACTCTGAGACACCCATGGCAGCCCGCAGACCGAGCAGCATGAAGGCGGAGCCTGCGAAACCCGTGGCGACTGTGACGAGGCTCCACACGATGAGGCTGAGTACGACGAGCAGGCGCTTTGAGAAGCGATCCGCAAGCTGACCGGCGATGGGACAGCCAAAGGCATAGACCCAGAGGAATATCGCACCGGTGAGGCCGAGCTGTTGGTCCGTCATGCCGAGATCGGCCTTCAACGACGGAAACATCGAGAACACCGCCTGCCGGTCGCAGTAGTTCAGAAAATACGCGAACCACATGAAGGCGACGAGGAGTGCGGCGGAGCGGTGTGGCATAGCCTTTCTAGGCTGTGATTTTGGGAGATGAGGTTGGCATGGGGGAATGGATCACAGGCTAGAAAGCCTATGCTACGCTACGCGGTGAGAACCTCGCGCTCGCTGACTTGTCTGGCGATCACCGCGACGCAATCGCCCTGCTGGGTGAGGCACGGGGCGCGCATGGTGATGAGATAACCTGCACTCTGCGCGATGATCTTTTCTGGCGCTCGATCCGGGCGTTCCAAATGATGAATCCAGCCGACGATCTGGCCTTTTTTGACCTTGGCGCCGAGATCGAGCGCGATCTCGAAGATGCCGGATTCGGGCGCGAGGATGTAGTCTTCGCGATTCGTGGCCTGCGTGATGATCGCGGGCGCTTGGCGTGGCTTTTCGCGGCCTTTGAGCGCTCCGACATGAATGAGCACGTTCTTCAATCCACTCTGCGCGATACGATGCACGCTGGCGGGAATACATTCGCCGCCGCCGAGTTCGGTGGTGATGACGAGCTTGCCCTGATTCTCCGCTTCGACAGGGAGCAGGCCGCTTCCGGCGATGTCGGCATAGATGAAACAGAACTCCGTGCCCCAGGCGAGCATGGCGGCGAACATCTTTGCCCGCTGCTCACGATCGGGCACGAGATGCATGTGCGAGCACGGCACGAACTCCATGCTGCGCCCGCCGCTGTGAATGTCGATGACAACATCGCTGATCGGAAATAGCACGGTGCGCAGGTAATGCGCGATCTGGCTCGTCACCGGCCCTTCCGCATCGCCAGGGAAGGCGCGATTCATGTTCATACCATCCAGCGGTGACAATCGCGTCGCAGCACGAGCCGCAGGCAAGTTCAGCGATGGAATGAGAATGATGCGTCCTGTGACCTTCTCGGGCGTCAACTCGCGTGCGAGTTTCATGATGGCGATCTGACCCTGATACTCGTCGCCATGATTGCCGCCTAGCACGAGCACGGTCGGCCCTTTGCCGCGAGAGACGATGGTGATTGGAATCATCACATTCGCCCAGCCACCGAGGTTGTGAGAATACGGGACTTGGAGGAAGCCCTGCTGCTTGCCGGGTTTGTCGAGATCTAGGGCGGTGATGACCATAAGCGCGGCCTACTGGCGGTTGATGAACTCATCGAGATTCATGAGCACACGAGCGGTGGCGACGAGTGTGGCCGCCTCGACGGATTCGGAGGACGAAACGGCCTTTTCATGCGTTCCGAGGGCTTTGAGAGCTTCAGTGCCTCCGTTTTTCACACGGGCTTTTTGTTCGGCGTGGAAGGCTTGCAGCCGTGAAAGCTCTTCCACACGCGGTTCGCGGTTCAAAACGAGGTGGAAGAGCTTTTGCAGGCGTTTCGGCGTTTCGGCGGGACTTTGGCGCAACACGCGTAGAGCGAGCGATTGCGCCGCTTCGACGAAGACACCGTCGTTCATCATGGTGAGGGCTTGCAGCGGTGTGTTGCTGCGTTCGCGGCGCACGCAGGCATCGGCGGCGTCCGGCGCGTCGAAGGTCGTGAGCATGGGATACAAGACGCTGCGCAGCGTGATGATGTAGAGGCTGCGGCGGTAGATTTCATCGCCAGGGCTGGCCTTCCAGTTCGACGAGCGTCCGACATCAAACACATCTTCCGGCAACGGTGGGCGGAAGCTCGGTCCGCCGATGGTGGGCTTCAAAAGGCCGCTGACGGCGAGCACTGAGTCGCGCAGGATTTCGGCATCGAGACGGAGGCGGTTTTGGCGGGAGAGCAGGCGGTTCAGGGGATCGATCACGACGATGTCATCGCGATGCGAGGAGGATTGCTTGTAGGTCGCCGAGGTGACAATGAGCTTGATGAGTTGCTTGCGGCTCCAGCCTTGGCGCATGAACTCGGAGGCCAGCCAGTCGAGGAGCTCAGGATGCGACGGCGGCTCGCCCGTGGCCCCGAAGTCGTCCGGTGTGCTGACCAGGCCGATGCCGAAGAGCTTGCTCCAGATGTGATTCACCGAGACACGGCTGGTGAGCGGATGCTGAGGCGAGACGAGCCATTTTGCGAGATCAAGACGGCTCGGCTCTGGCTGTGCGGGCTTGTTCATCGGCGGCAGGGCCGAAAGGCTCGCGGGCATGACATCGGGACCGCGCCGGGTGTAATCGCCGGCCATGTGTACATAGGTCTGGCGGCGATCCTTCATCACCTCGGCCAGCGCCGGTGTTTTGGTGTTCGGCTCGTCTTGATCGACGGTGTTGTTGAAGAAGGCGTAGAAGCTGTAGTAATCGCGGATGGTGATGGGGTCGTATTTGTGCGTGTGGCACTGGGCACAGCCGACGGTGAGGCCCATCCACACGCGGCCGGTGGTGTTCACGCGATCGGCGAGGTTTTGAAAACGCGCCTCCTCCTTGTCCACACCCGCCTCGGTGTTCAGCGCGGCATTGCGATGGAAGCCGCTGGCGGTGAGCTGTGCGAGTGTTGGATCTGGCAGCAGATCACCGGCGATCTGCTCGATGGTGAACTGGTCAAACGGCAGGTCGCGGTTGATGGCGTCAATGACCCAGTCGCGATAGCGCCAGGCATTCGGGCGCAGGCCATCGCCGAGAAAGCCATTTGAGTCAGCGTAGCGGGCCATGTCCAGCCAGTGACGCGCCCAGCGCTCGCCGAAATTGGGCGAAGCCAAAAGACGGTCCACCAGCGCAGCATACTTTTCGTCAGACCAGTCGGACAGGCCCGACAAGTCGGTTTGAGTCGGTGGCAAACCGGTGAGATCGAGGAAGACGCGGCGGATCAGCGTGATGGGATCAGCTTGGGCTGCGGGCTTGAGATCATGTTTGGCAAGCTCGTGCTCGCTGAAGGCGTCGATGGGGTTCTTGCGCTTTGAAGACGGCACGATGGGCCGTTGGATCGGCGCGAAGGACCAGTGATCCTGGTATTCGGCACCCTCCGCGATCCAGCGGCGGAAGAGATTGCGTTCCGCTTTCGTAAGCTGCTTCGGCGAGGATGGCGGCGGCATCACGTCATCCGGCTCGGTGGTGCTGATGCGATGCCAGAACTCGCTTTCGTCCGGCTTGCCGGGCTTGATCGCCTCTTTGACCGCTTCCGCACGCACATCGAGGCGCAGATCCGCCTCGCGCTTGTCCTCATCGGGACCGTGGCAGGCGTAGCACTTCGAGGCGAGGACCGGGCGGATGTCGCGGTTGAACTCGACACGTTTCTCCGCGGCGAGAACGCCGAGGGTGGACAGGAGCGTGAATGGAATGGCGAGGTGCATGCTTTAGCGGACCAGCAGATCAGAGAACGCCGCCTGATGCGTGATCTTCGCCTCACCGTCCTCGGCAATGACTTTTGCGGTGAGGGTGGCCGCCTCCCAGTCGATGCTCAGGTGGCCCACATTCGGCAGATGGTAGGTCTTGGGGATGAGTCGATGCTTGTTGAGGGTCGGCGTGCCGCGTGGGTGCTTCTGCGTCATCGAGCTGGAGGTGAAGTCGAAGACGCCGTCGTGCGAAAACTCGCACCAATGCCGGTCTCCGCTCAAAATCACGGCCTTGTGGCCTTCCAGCAGAGAGAGCATGCGCCGCTGCTCGTGCGGGAAATTCGCCCAGGACTCGCCGCCGTGCGCTTCGGGGGCGAATTGGATGCTGGAAACGATGATGCGCAGCTCCGCAGGCTCCTGGAGCACTTTTTCGAGCCACCGCCACTGCGCCGCGCCGAGGATGGTGGTGGCTTCATCATCCGTGGGCACGCTGGTGCCGCCGAGCATGGCCTTGTCCTTCGCCACCTTCTTCATCGCGCTGCGAAAGTAGCGGGTGTCGAGCAGGATGACCTGTGCGCGCTTGCCAGCGGGTCCGAAGGTCTGTGAATGATAAACACCCTCCTGTTTGCGACGCGGTGAGTCAGCCGGTTCGTCGAGCCAGTTCCAAAACTCGGCCTGCGCCTCCATTTTTTGCGCATACTCGGCTCCGCCGTCATTGAGGCCGAAGTCGTGATCGTCCCAGGTGGCGAGGATGGGTTTGTTCTTCAATCCGGCGAAAAAGCGGCTGTTTTTGAGCAGCGCATATTTTTCCTGCATCATCGGGATGCCGCCTTTGTCGGCATAGATGTTGTCGCCCATGAAGATGAAGAGATCACGCGGCAGTGTGAGCGTGCGGTCGAGCATCGGATGCTCATGTGTGTCCAGGCAGGAGCCGAAGACGATGTCTCGCAGCGGCTGCTCGTCAGCAGCTTGAACGGAGATGAATCCAAGCGCTGGAAGTCCAGCGAGGAAGCGACGGCGGTTACTTTTGAAGTTTGGCATCGAGTTCCTCCAGCTTGAAGCGCACGCTGACGACGTAGGCTTCCTCGCCCTCGGTCCAGTGGCCGTAGGTGGTGGTGACAAAGGTGCCGTCGGGCAGCAATTCGACACCCGGATAGGTGGTGTCCTGGCCTTTGGTGTTGTCCATGATGCGGACGCGATACTGACCTTCGGTGCCGTTGACGATGTCCTCGTATTTGCCGACCCAGCCTACCCAATCACCTTTGGTGGCGCTGACGTGCGTTGTGTCGCGGAAGCTGATGAACAAGCGGCCATCGGGCGCATATTTCGCGACGTGACGGTCGCCGGTGAACGCGGCAGGCAGTTCTTTCGGTTCGCTCCAGCTCAGGCCTTCATCGTTGGAAAAAATGACGAAGGAATTGTACTTCCGGCTGTTTTCGCGGAGCAGCACGGCGATCTGTTTGCCATCGGGCGAGCGGAGAGCACCGGGTTCGCAGAGATTCGCGTCGGGCAGCATCGCGATAGGCGCGGGCACGCTCCAGGTGAGACCGCCGTCTTTGGAAAGCGTGGTGTACACCCAGAAACGCCACGGCTTGGCCGTCGAAGAGCTGTAATCCGGCGAATGCGGGCTTTTGATGCGGTATTTCTCGACCTCGCCGCCACGAATGAAACGCCCGTCGTCATGGAAGAAGGCGAGGTAGTGCCCCGGTGTCTGCAAACCGATCACCGTGCTCATCGTGACCACGCCTCCGAAGTCGCCGATGGCTTTCAGCTCGCTCCAATTCGCGCCATCATCTTCCGTGACGGCCATGCGGATGGGATACAGGCCGCTGAACATGATGAGGCGCTTTTTGCCCGCCGCATCGACGGTGCGATGCAGAGTCGGCACCTCCAGCGAGGTCTCCCAGTTTTTCGGTGTTGGCAGGCGCTCGCTCCAGGTGAGGCCGGTGTCGTTGCTACGCTTATAAACGATGGCACCGCGACCGTGGCCCTTCGGATAGACGGTGAGCATGGTCGTTTGGTCATCTAGCAGCACCGTCGTGGGATGGCCGAGATACTGGCCTTTCTCGCGATCCACGATGACCTGGCGCTGCGTCTCGCCGCTGATGTCCACGATGGGAATGGTGTAGCCCGGCGGGAGCGTCGTTTTGAGATTCTTCGGCGGCGCGAGCGTGATGTCGGCCTTTTGGAGCTTGGTCTGAGCGAAGGCTGGCGTGAGCAGCAGGAGAAACGCGGCAAGTGGTCGGAAATGCATGACGCAGAATCAAACGGCAGCCCATTGCCGACGTTTTCAGCCCATCCCCAACGAACGTCCGTTCAAGCCATGATTTCCCTCGCCACCTTGCCGCCTTGCAGGCCGGTGAGGCGGATGCGCCGCCCACCGCTGACGACGGCGAGGTTTTCGTGATCAAGACCGAGCAGATGCAGGATCGTGGCATGCAGATCGCGAAAATGCACCGCGCCCTCGACGACCGTGCTGCCATCCTCGCTGGTGCTGCCGTGCGAGTGACCGGCCTTCACGCCACCACCGGCCATCCAGAAGGTGAAGGCGCGATGCTGATGCCCAGTTTGATCCTTGTCCGCGCCCGGTGTGAGGCCCGGACGGCCAAACTCACCGCCCCAGACGACGAGCGTGTCTTCCAGCAGGCCGCGTTCGTCGAGATCATCAAGGAGTGCGGCAATGGGCGCGTCGGTGGTGGCGCAGTTCGCCGTGAGATCGCGGCGATGATCTGTGTGCTGATCCCAACTGCCGTGCGTGATCTCGATGAATCGCACGCCTGCCTCGCAGAAGCGCCGGGCCAGCAGGCACTGGCGGCCGAAGTCACTGCCTTTGCAGGTGCCTGCCGCGTAGTTTTTGCCGACGGCGTAGCGCTCCAGCGTCATCTTTGATTCCTGGCTGAGATCGAGCAAATCAGGGGCGGCCGCCTGCATGCGGAAGCCGAGTTCCATCGTCTGAATGACACCTTCGAGCTGCGCGTCATCGCCACGCAGGCCGAGGTGATCGCGATTCATCGCCTGAATGAGATCAAGCTGGCGGCGCTTCACGCTCATCGGCAGGTGATCGCTGAAAATATTGCTGATCGTGGCCTTGCTCATGTCCTCGCCATTCACGCCGATGGGCGTACCGCCAAAGACGGACGGAAGCTGGGCGGCGCTGTATTCGGCGGGCTTCGCGGTGTTGAAACTGATAAAGCCGGGCAGGTTCATGTTTTCCGTGCCCAGGCCATACGCCACCCAGGCACCCATGCTCGGGCAGGGCCGCAGGCGGTCGCCGGTGTGCAGTTGCAGCATCGACTGCGCGTGGATGCTCGTGTCAGCGGTCATGCCTTTGAGCACGCACAGCTTGTCCGCGTGCCGTGCGATGTTGGGCAGCAGCTCGCTCACCCACAGGCCGCTTTGTCCGCGCTGCTTGAACTCCGCCACGGAGCCGCCGTGGGGCTTTTTCCCCACCTGCGGCTTGAAATCAAACGTGTCCATCTGCGCCGGACCGCCCGCCATGTTCAGAAAAATAACACGCCGTGCCCTCGCACGCACACGGGGTGGCCGGGCATCCAGGCTGGCTCCCGCGATGCCAGACATCGCCAAATAGCCGAACCCGCACGAGGCGGTGTGTAGCATCTGACGGCGGGAGAGAAGATTCATCGACGCATTCATACGGCCTGCCGCGCTCAAATCTCGCTCAGCTTTGGCACCACATACGGCGCACGATACTCGCGGGTGAGCAGGGCGTTGGCGGCCGCGTTGTCGAGGAAGGATTCTTTGTCGCCATCCACACGGAGATGCTGGCCGAGGGTGAGTTTCGTCTTCCCGAGATCGACTCCGGTCTCGGTGAGGTAGTGCTTCGTGCGCTCCAGCGTGTCCTGTACGTCCTCGTGGGCTTGGATGGCGCTCAGACGTTTTGAGATTTCACCCATGAAGGCGGTCTGGCCGAGGCGATACGAGATGTTCGCGATGTGGCAGAGCGACGTGCTTTGGTGGCCTTCTTCGATGTCGGCGGTGAGGTCGGTGTGCTTCCGGCTGCGCACGGCGCGGAGGAAGTTGTCGAAGTGGTTCTCCGATTTACCTCCTTCAAAGGCGCGGATGAGATTGCCTTTCGAATCGAAGAGGCTCGTGTCGGCGATGATGCCTTCGCTGCCGTAGAAGAACCACATGGATTTGAGCGTGGGATGAAACGGCGCGGTCTTCAGGCCGCGAGTTTCGGAGACGATGGTCTTGTCGCCAAAGTCGAAGATGCCCACCTGCGAGTTCGGCGTCTCGGCCACGTCGGTGTAGCCGAGCCGGCCGCCATAACTCATCACGCTGCGGCCCAAACCGGTCACGCCGAGGCCCCAGCGGCAGATGTCGAGCGAGTGTACGTTGTTGTTGCCGATCTCGCCGTTGCCGGTGTCCCAGAACCAGTGCCAGTCATAGTGGAACTTCGGCCGCGTGAGCTTCGTCATCGGCGCGGGACCGGCCCAGAGGTCGTAATCGCAGCGCGGCGGCATCACGCACTCCGCCGGGCCGCCGATGCTGCCGCGTCCGCTGTAGATGATGCTCTTTGCGAGCTTCACCTCGCCCAGTTTGCCCTCGCGCATGAACTTCACCGCCTCGGCCAAAGCGCCGCGCGAGCGATTTTGAGTGCCCGTCTGCGCGATGCGCCCGAGCTTCCGCGCCACCTGCACGATGCGGCGGCCTTCCTCGACATTCTGACTCACCGGTTTCTCGACATACACATCCTTGCCGGCCTGCATCGCCCAGATGGCCGCCAGTGCGTGCCAGTGGTTCGGCGTGGCGATGAAAACGACATCCACCGCTTTGTCTTCGAGCACCTTCCGCAAGTCCTGCACCTTCTTCGGCATCGGTCGCTTCAACTCGACCAGCAACGCCCCCACATCATCCGCCCGGTCGAGATCAGGATCGCAGACATAAGCCACATCGCAGTCAGCGAGCCTCGCCAGTTCCCGCGCATGCGCCTTTCCGCGAATCCCACACCCGATGATCGCGGCCGTAAGCTTTTCGTTCGGTGAAACCGGCCCCGAATCAGCCGCGAGGATGGATTTCGGCAAAGCGACCGCCGCAGCGGCCATCAGGGAGTCTTCAAAAAAGCGTCGGCGAGTGGGTGTGAGCATGGTAGGAGGGATACGCAGCGAAACTGGGAACTTTGGCGTGCCGATTTGCTTTACCAGCCAGATCACCGCGATGCTTCCTGCGCGAATCGCACCAAGCGTCGATCATAGCTGACTATGATGGGGCGTTCTTGGCTCCAATCGAAACGATCCATCTCCAAAGACCTGCATGGCAGTTCGTTCCGCCATGGTTTTGTGGTCTCGGTTGACACAGTCTGCGGCAGTTGCTGCTGGAATTCCGGAAGCAAGCTGACGCAGAAATTGCCCAATCCAGTGGATCAAGAAATCAGGATGCACTGAGAAGCATGGTGCGATCACACAAGTGGCACCAGCTGCGAGAGCAGAGGACACAGCACCCCAGCATTCACGGGAACCTGCAATGGTGCTCCCACTGCTGCCGTAGCAAGCGCCCAGAACAAAGCATCCGCAACGTCCCACGAGCGATCCCAGCTCCTCTGGCACGATTGACGCCCCCCCCATGCTTCAAAGCAACCAGCTCACCCCATGAGTTTGGATGCCCGTGCAGAATCATCACCCCCACATCAGCCGCGCTGAAATCTGGGGGCGATCCACCGACGGTCAGCTCGCAGTTCAATTCCGCCAGCGTCCGCGGCAAATTCTCAGCAACTATACGCAGAGCAACGTCATCAGCATCTAACTGCTTTCCGCTCCATGCCACCCATTGCCCGGTTGAAGCGCGTTTTCCACAACGTTGCCGAATGAGCTGCGCAACGGAAGGTGCTGTTGTTAACTCGACTATGTCACCGAGACGAACGCCGCATTCAATCAAGCCAACTTCGCCGGATGAATCGGAATGGTTTACAAACTTCAGTAGCGGCATCATTCCGAATGGAAATCCAAACAGCTCCGATTCAGGGATGATGCAGAGTTTGGATGGCAGCGGATCGATGTGTAGTGCAAATTTGGCAGCGCAGGCTTGGAGCAACTCGTCGGGTGTCTGCTCGCTCAAACGAAGGGTTGGCGGTTGCGGGTGAAGTACTGCACCCCAACGAGCAAGCGCTGCTTGGGTCCAATTGTCCTCAAGCGTTCGGTGGTAATGCGAGGCGCTCACGCCCTGCTGATTGATGTAGAGTGTGGCAAGTGGATTGCTGCCATCATCGGTGTGAATCAGCATTAGCAGTCCTTCATCCTCTCGAAGAGTCATGCGCAAGTCGTCCACGCATAGCTCCAACGTTGACGCCAGACTGTGTAGTCTCGGTTGACCACGATGATCGAGTGCTCTCACCGCATCGTTCACCTGTGACGAATCAAGCTTTTCAGGTTCTTGAGATGCCAAGAATTGCCTCAAACCAAGACCTGCGCGATCCTGAGCAGTTCCTCGTCCAGCGGCTCGAACCATTAGCGCAGGCTGACACAGGAGAGTTCCTGTCGTGAGCGCGAGTTCTAAATCCTGGGCATCGCAGGAATAGATGAAGCCATCCCTGGCGATGATCGACAGCTTCGCCAATTGCCCGTCCATGTCTTCGCCGCGTAGTGCAAGGCTCATGTTCTTTGTCTGCTCAATGAACCATTGACGTTGAGGAGGCCACATGAGCAAACCATCCAAGATTTTGACGCGCTCTGGATGTCGCCGCCGGAAGATGTCGAGCCACTGGCTGATTTCATCGTGAACATAGGGTTCAAGTGTTATGCCACGTTTACGCAGAAACCGGATAGCATTCCCAATGCAGGAGAGAATCGGCCCCAAATCGTCTGACTCATTCAAAGAGCGCAATCTCGTCATCTGTCGATTCAGATATCGAGCTATCGTGGCAGTCGGAGCCGAGCCAAGTTGACGGAGTTCCAACATAGCTTTCGTATCACGGGCCTTTTCTTCTCGGCAAGCGTCTCCGTGCTGCGCACTCAATTCGGCTTCGACTCCCAGAGCTTTTTTCGCGAGAGCGGAGAATCCCAGGTCGCGCATTGCCCGCGCTGCCAGATTGAACGCATCGGCAATGATCTCGACGTGCTCCACGCCTTCCACAAAGCAACCGAGAGCGAAACACAGGTGACGTATGGCCTCGTTGGGACTGCCCGATGACGCGCGTGCCTCCGCCATCGTGAGCCATCCGATGCCGAGTCGCCATCGCATCTCGGACGGCTGTGCTTTGGGCAGGTTCTGCAAGAACCCCTCCGCCATATTCCGGGCCGTTTGTCCATCTCCGATAGCAGCCGCTCGTCTCACGAGCCAGTGAGCGGCCAGCATGTCAGTCGTAGGGTCACCGAGATGTCTGGCTATGCATTCGATGCCCATCAACATCATCATCCACGCCTCTGGTTCAGATGGCTTGGGTTCTACCGTATCTATTGCCCGCATCAGTGCGGTGGTCATGCCCGGAGATGCCTGATCCACCACGGAGGTCGGCAACGTGGTTCTCCCCACCACCAGGAGCCTGGATGATTGGTTTCGCACAATCGCCTCAATGAAAGGCACTATCTCCGGTGTTGGCGCATCGAGCGTCATGTCAATGGCAGGCCCCCGCCAAGGTCTCTCGGCAGTCCGTTCCAGCACTGGACCAAGAAGCCGGTTCGCCAGTGTGGTGAACAACAACATGTGTGCGCGCGGCGTGATCTCGTCCTCACAAACTTCGTCGATCAAACGACGAAGGTCGATATTGTGAGAATGAGGTAAGGTGTCGGTGATCAATTGATTCAACAGTTCGACATGCTCGTCCGCTGCGGTGCCTTGCTCGATCATGAGCGCGCCCAGTGCTTTCCATCGCACTCTCAATGATGGAATCTCTTGATCCTTTCCCTTCGGAACGGCCGAGGCTGCACGGAACCCGCTCAGTAAGTTCCCTCGCGCCATGAGGAAGTTCGCCAGTGATTGCATCGCAAAAGCCATGTCATCAGTTCCCAGCGTTCGCTTTTGCAACTCAGAAGCCTTGAGTTTACCTGAGGCAATCTCATCCAGCAATCCGGCTCTCAGTTCGTTTCCCATTCGACGTGCAAACGTAGCCGCCGGACCGGCATCGCCTGATACGATCGCCATGCGCATCTTCCATTCGAGAACAGCGTGCGTGTCCGGGAAATGAATGCCCATGTCATTCATGAGAGACCGCTCAAGGGCTGTTTGGCCAAGCGCTTTCGAGAGTGTCACCACACAGCACCAATCTTGATAAACTTTGATGCCTGCTGTTCTTGCAGTCTCAATCCAATGCAAAGCCGAGTCTGCATCAGCGGCATCTGCGGCCATCTGCGCCAGTCGGATCAATTTGGATGTGTCCTGAGTTCCGAATTCTGGCGCAAACGGTTTCATCAACTCCCACGCCTCATGGTGTCGACCCGCTGCTGACAGCGCTTGTGCCCATGACGTTTCAAGCGTCCTCACATCCGGAAGGTGCTGTTCGAATCGCTGACGCAACTCTTCCATCGACAGCCGGCCCTCTTTCACTTGAACGATGCCATCTTTGAGCCAATCATCGCCGATGTGCTGTGTCTCATCATGAAGATTACACCACATCAAATTTTCCAAACCTGCAAGAGCAGGCTTAAGTCGATCCCACGACTGAGCTGCCAGTTTCGACGTGGCAACAATGGTCAAAGCTCGTTCATCAGCCAGTGAATGAATGTTGGTGAGCGTGCTTTTGAGACTCTCCTCGACTCGCTCGATTGGAGTTGCCATCCGCGCTCCTGGATTCGCCCAGCTTTCGACCACCGGCCCATCTCTGCTCGCGACGCCTGCCCACACTTCCTCGACGCGCATTAGCACGACCGCAGTTCGGGCGGGCGTGGCGCGGATGGCTGACTCCACAGCACCCAAAGAGGCACCCTGGGCCACGACAACTTTCACACAATCTGGCAGCAGCGGAGCCGACTGGGTGCTCAGCAGAATGCAGTGAACATGATCGAATGCGGCTTCCTGCTCTGGAGTGAGTAAATTCAACAAAGCTTGAGCAAGGCAACCCTCAAGTGCGCATCTTTCCGGAAGATCGGCGGCAACTACCTGAACTGTCCCGCTTTCCCAGACCCGAGAGCATTCCAGCAACTGACGAAATCCATCGACAGGATCAACGACAGGTTCGTTATCTGAACTGGAGTGCGACATAAGCTAGTATGCCTAGCTCATCGGGCGTCGCGTTCGTCAGAGATGATCTGGGTGGAATCCGTGCCACCGCTGAAGGCTCCGGCCTTGAGGGCGGCCTCGAGCTCGGGAAGCAGCTTCCTGTTGGCCCAATAGGACGGCGTGGAATAGGTGGCAGGCTTTTGTGCCTCGGTGGAGATCGCGAGTTCAATCAGATGAATGGTCTCCTGCGGGACAGAGCGCCGATGCACCGCGGCGATCTGCTGGATCTTGGAGTGCAGAGCTTCAGGGAACGATTCGATGACGAGTGCAGGCATGGCTATGGGAGGGTAACTTTCTGTCGTCCGATGGCAAGATGCCTTTTGGACTAGAAAGGCCGAGGTGGGTCCGGCTATCGCGCCAAGTTCAATTCCGCCATGTAAATCGCCGTGATCGTCTTCCCCGCATCGTCCTTCTCGTGGCTCGAATACCAGGAGATGAGGCCCTTGGTCGGCGAAAGTTCGATGAAGCCGGGGTAGGAGTTGTCACCGCCGCTGGGGAGTTCGGCGAACTCGTGGAACTTGTCCTCGATGAGCCAGCCGAGGGATGTTTTGGGGCCGCGATCTTTGGTTTGATGGCGTCCGCCGACGAGGATGTGATCTCCCCACTTCACGAGGAGCGGGCCGCCGACGAAACGATCCAGCGGGCGGCGTTTCCAGTCGGTGTAGGGCGGTTTGGAGCTGGCGAGCATCGAGTTGCCGCCTCCGTTGCGATCCAGGGCCAGCACGCGGCCGTCCTTCTCGAAGAAGAAGGCGGTTTCATTGCCGCCGGACTCCTGAAAGTAGGCGCGATGGCGAAAGATGATGCCGTCGTCGCTTTCGAGCATGATGGACTGGTTGTGGCCGCGCTCGCCCATCACGCTGACGGCAAAATCGGCCTTCCGCCGGCCACAGAGATAGGCTTTTCCGTCGTGCGTGGCTGCACGCCAGATGTAGTGGCCGAAGGTGCCTTCCATAATCGTCGGTGCGCTCCATTTTGTGCCATCGTCCGAGGACACCGCGTAGCCGAGGTGCTTGTTCATGTCATACTGGTCGCGCGGCAGCGTGGTCGGGCCGCTCCACCACGTTCCCGCGTAAACGAACAAGCGGTCTTTGAAGACAAGAAAGTGCGGATCACGCGTGTCGCGATCCTTGACGCTGAAACGATGCACCTGCTGCCACGACGAGCCTTCATCGCCGCTGCGCAAAACGATGACCGATGCCGTGGGATTCACCATGTGACCGTCCGGACAACTGCGAAACGTGAGATACAACTGCTCGCGAAACCGGCACAGATCGGTGAAGGCGTTGTGCTCGCCGTTGTGGAAGACACGGCGGATGTTCGAAACGCGAATTTCAGGCAGTTCTGCACGAAGAACGCCCAAAAGCCCGACGAGGAGGAAAAAGAGAGAGCGCATGGATAACTACGATGAGACGGCGTTGTGCGGTGGGCTTTGGGATTTGCACCGCAAGAGATTAAGAAGACGCGAGAGTCTGAAAATCGAACCTCTTGCGCCTTCTTGATCTCTCGCGGTGTATCCTTTCTTTGGATTTACTTGATGAGTTCCGCAGCCTCCGCTTTGGCTTTGGCGAGCACTTCGGCGAGCGCGACGGGTTTGCCGCCCTGGCGCAGGCTTTCATCGGCGGCTTCCATGAAGGTGAAGATTTCAATCGTCTCCTCTGCGCTGACGGGCGGCTGGCCGCTGCGGAAGAATTTGCCGATCTGGCGGCACAGGCCCTCGTAGCTGACGGCTTTCGCGGCCTGGCCGATGCTTTTGCTGCCGTAGGCCACCGCGCCGAAGTCGGCCTTGCCCTTCACGATGCCGCGATACGCACCGACACGACCGTCTTTCCACACACCGGTGGCCACATCATGATTGCCAGCCTTCACACGCGAGACCGTCTCGCAGCCCGTGCCCATGAGCGTGTAGAGCGCCTCGACGCCGTGGATGCCATAGAAGAAAAAGTCCGGCGTGCCATCTTGATAGGAGCACGGTCCCCAGGTCTGAGCACCGAGCAGCTCGCCCAGCTCCGCGTTCGCTTTCAGTGCGACGATCTCCGCGCCGAAGCGTGAAGAGGAGCTGCTGAAGAACGGCACGTTGTGCTTCTTCGCCAGTTCCACGATGGCGATGGCCTCGGCGAGTGTGCCTGCGAGTGGTTTGTCGATGAAGACGGGCTTGCCCGCCTTGAAAATCTCACGCGCTTCCTGGAGATGAATGCGGCCATCCACACTCTCCAGCAGGATGACATCGACCTTTTCGAGCAGCTTCGGGATCGAATCGACAATCTCCACACCCATGTCGCGAAGCTGCTGCGTGAACTTTTCTTTGCGAGTGGCACTGGCGGGCATGTCCGTGCCGCCTGTGTAGCCGGTGGTCACTTGGATGCCTGCAAGCTCGCCCTCCGTCTCGCCTTTGTTAAAGAGTTTCGTGAATGCCGGGACGTGTGACGTGTCGAGGCCGACAATGCCCGCGCGAAGCGGTTTGAGGTCGTTTTGTGCGAAAGCGGTGCTGGCGACGAGGAGGGAGAGGAGTGCTAGTTTCATGGTCATGGTTTCAAAAGGTCCGAGATGGTCTGTTTCATCATTTTTTCTGAATCCGGAGCCGCGTAGGCTTGCGTTGGCTCGTAGCCACCTTCGACGAAAGAGTGCTCCAGCGGGATATAGCCGGTGACGCCATCGCCATAGCTCGCGGTGCAGACGAAGCCGTCTGCACGCTGCTGTTGCGCGAAGAGCTGATACTCGACGAAGCTCTCGCCTGGCAGGTGGATGAGGCACACGTCATCACCGAGGTGCAGGCTGGTGAAGGGGATCGGCTCGCGGTGACGGATGAAGCCGATGCGCAAGGCGGCACTGATGCGCGTGGCGGGCCGTGTTTCGGTGTTTTGCAGCACCTTGAGCATGCGCTCCTCCGGGAACTCGGGATCAGGCTGCAAGACGACCGGCACATGTTTCCATGCGATCTTCGTGAGCGGCACACGCTTCGCATCCTTCTCCGACTCGATCATCGCCTCATGGATGCGAGCCGCGAGCAACGGACGCATCGGCGGCGTGCCGTCGTTGTATTTGCCCGCGCCGATGTTGCCGCCGCAGCCGGTGAAATAGAGGTGCGGCACGCCCTCTTCCTGCGTACGTTTTTCACGGGCGATGCCAGCGAAGTCGTGACTCACGATGCCATCGCCGTAGTAGCTCATCGGGTGCGTGGCGTAGTAGTGCAGCGCGGCGAGTTTCTTGTCTCCATTCCAAAAGCTGATCGTCTTGAGCATCGGGTCGATGAGGCCCTCCGGAAGCGCTCGCAGCACGGGGTCTTTGGAGCCGCTGCCGCGCATCTTGCCCACCTTGCCGTCGATGACCTGCACACGACGATTCCCAGCCACTTCGAGGACTTTCGCCTCACCTGTGGAGATGTGCGTGACGTTCTGCGGAGTCTTCAATGCGGCCTCGATGCTCGCCGCGACACCTGCGAGCGCTTTCTCCGTCGCAGCGGCATCAATGATGCCGATCTCCGGCAGCAGCTTTTGCGCGGCGTTATCCACCAGCGGCGCATTGTGCTGATGCAGCGAGTGCAAGGCCACACGTTCCGCCGAAGTGCCCGCAGCCTTGGCCAAAACCTCGCGCCAGTGGATGTGATCCGCTCCACGAATCTCGCAGAAGTCCACCGCGCAGAGCACGATAGGCTTTTCATCGCTCAGCAGCACGACACCGAGTGCGAGAAGCGGCTCGCTGACGCCAACGGCTGGTTTCACCAAGCCGCCGCACAATGGCGCGCCGACAGGGGGCGTGACATCAGCACGAAAGGAGGCGATTTGTACGGCGAAGGCCTGAACAGAAACTAGGGCGAGAATGAGGAGTGTTTTCACCACGGGTGATATGGATGGCACTTGGCTTGATAGAGAGGATGGCGGATCTCGCGCTCAGTCCACATAGCGCAGCTCGTTGCTCGCGAGCAGAGCCTGACAGAAAGCGGCCCAGGCATCGCTGAGGCGCTGGTTCTCGTCGTTTTGCGTGGAGATGAGCATGGAGTCCGTCTCGCGGAGGAAATCGCGGGCGCGTTGCATTTCGGCCTCGGTGGCAGAGCGGCCCAAGGCGCTACGATAGGCGAACTGAATGCGTGCGGTGTCCTCAGCGGTGGCTGTTTGCACGCGCTCGGCGAAGCGACGCGACTGTGCGACGAGGAAGGCGTTGTTCAGCAGGTAGAGCGACTGTGTGGCGAGTGTGCTGCTGTCGCGTTTGCCGGTGATGGCGGTGGCATCGGGCAGATTGAAGGGCGTGAGCTCAGGCGGCATTGAGTTGCGCAGCATGAGCAGATAAACACTGCGATGCGCGCTGGGCTGGTGCAGCAGCGGCAGCTCGTTGATGAGCACATCACGATGCTGGATGAGCGAACCCGTGGCGGGCTGAGGATTGAGAGCACCCGTGGCGGCGAGCATGGCGTCGCGGATCGTTTCGGCATCGAGACGGCGGCGTAGATGATGCGAGAACAGCGGTGCGTCTCCGCTTTGAGTGGAGAGCTGATAGGTGCGGCTCAGCACAATGCCGCGGATGAGCTTCTTGATAGACCAGCCATCGCGCATGAAACGCGTGGCGAGGTGGTCGAGCAGCTCGGGATGCGTGGGACGCTCGCCATAAGCGCCGAAGTCGTCCGGTGTGGACACGAGTCCCTCGCCAAAGAGATGCAGCCACACCCGATTGACCATCACACGCGCGGTGAGCGGGTTTTGCGGGCTGGTGAGCCAATGCGCCAGCTCCAGCCGGCCGCTCTGCTTCGCATCGGCCAAAGCACCGCCGCCGCAGGCGCTCAAGAAGCCACGCGGGATGGCGGGTCCGAGCTTCTTTGACTCGCCGCTGATGTTGAGCTTGCAGTCCTCGATTTTTTTCCCCTCACGCGCGCCCATGGCGAGCGGCGCATCGGCCTCGTATTTGAAGGCAGGCTTGGCGGGAGGACGGCGCGGCTTGTGGGGTGCCAGGATGGGTTCCAGCTCCGAACGCAGCGTGACTTTGGCGGCGGCCTTCAGCTCATGCAGCGGCGTCTGTGGCGCGGTGAGCCCCTGATGCGCCGCCGCGCCCCACATGGCCTCGGTGCTTTTGAAGATGCCGGCGAGCGCGTAGTAGTCGCGGGTGGGAATGGGGTCCGTTTTATGATCGTGACAGCGGGCGCAGCCGATGCTGAGACCGAGGATGCCGCTGCCGATCACGTTGATTTGATCGGCCACGACATCCATCTCGAAGTTTTCATTCATGGCCTTCGCCGGTTTCGCGCCGAGCGCGAGCAAGCCGGTGGCGATGAGCTGTCGGTCGCGCTGCTCGGGCGAATCGGCGGGCAGCAGATCACCCGCGAGCTGCTCGGTGATGAAGCGGTCATACGGCATGTCCTCATTGAAGGCGCGGATCACATAGTCGCGGTAGCGCCACGCATGCGGAAAGCTCGGATTGCGGCTAAGGCCATCGTTGCCGTTCGATTCGGCATAACGGGCCACATCCAGCCAGTGGCGGCCCCATTTTTCACCGAAGTGGGGGCTGTTGAGCAAGGCATCCACATAGTCAGACACGTCAGTCTTGTCAGATGAGTCGGACGGTGGCAGACCGATGATGTCGAAGGAAAGACGACGCTTCAAAATCGTGAGATCGGCATCTGCGGCGGGTTTGATGCCTTCTTTCTCAATCCTAGCCAAAATGAACGCATCCAGGCTTTCGCGCGGCCAGGCGGTGTTGTTGACCTTCGGCGGCTTCGGGTCCGCCACAGGCTGCAACGACCACAGAGGCTCCTGCGGGGCGGCTTTGGCCTTTTGCGCTGATTGCGGCAGATCCTCACGCGGATCAGGCGCGCCCATTTTCACCCAGGTGATGAAATCATTCACCACATGCTCGGGCAGACGCTTCTTCGGCGGCATTTCGAGGCCGTCGTAGCGCACGGCCTGGATGATGAGGCTTTCATCTGGCTGTCCTGGAATCAATGACGGCCCGGATTCGCCACCGACGATCATTTCCGACGGCGCGTCGAGCAGCAGCTTGCCGCCGAGTTTCTTCGCGCCCTGCGAATGACATTCGTAGCACTGCTTCACGAGCACGGGGCGAATCTTTGACTCGAAGAAGGCCCGCTGGTCAGGCGTCATGTCCGCGCCTGCCGCGTGAGCGGTGAGCAGGAACAGAGCTGGGAAGGACGCTTTCATGGAGGGCAGATCATACGGGCCGACACTCGATCTTTTGCCTCCAAATCGCTTACCGAGGATCAACACCATGAACGCCGTCCTTCTCCTCGACGGGCAGCCTGGGCTTCGACGCTTGCGGCTTGTCCTCGGCAAACCAGTGGTTGTTTTCGAAGCGGCAGGTCTCTGGCGCGGTGGCGTCGCCGATGTTGATGTCGATCTGCACCTGGGCACGGCGGAAGGTGATCTTGTTGCCTTTGATGAGCACGTTGCGACAGGGTGCGAAGCCGGGCTCGCGGGTTTCCTGGAGGATGCGGAAGATCCACTTGGTGGGGAAGAGGATCGTGTTACCGCTGAACTCCGCGCCATCGACGCCGACGAAGGCGGCAGCGCATGGGCTGCCTTCGATGACGTTGTCGCGCACGATGAGGCGTGTCGCTTCATACTTGGCATCCTGCGGCCGGAAGTAGGGCAAGCCTGTGGAACCACCGAGATTGATGGGCCGCTCGCCTGCGTTGGTGAAGCGGCACTTTTCGACGATGACATCGCTCGTGCCGCCTTTGAGTTGGACGGCGGCGCTCGCAGTGAAGCCTTCCTTGCCGATGAAACGGCAGCCGGTGATGAGCGAGTGATGACAGCCGACGAAGTCGATGCCCTGGCCTCCCCAGCCGGTGATCGTGCAATCGCGGATCGTCAGTTTGTCGAGGCCCGAGCACTTGATGCCGTCGTGATTGCCCTTGGGGCCGATGTCGCTGATTTCGACGTGCTCAATCGTGATGCCGGTGGTGGGATTCGCCAGATCACCGCCGTCATCGAGATTGAGTCCGTTGCTGGTCTGCCCACTGACACGGAGGTTTCGCAGAGTCAGGTCGTTGCAGCGGGAAAAATGCCACGCATTGCCACCGCCTCTGAAATGCGGCGGATTTTTTGGGTCGAGGGCCTCGATGGTGAGCTTTTCGATGCCGCTGACGGAGTGGCCGCCAGGATAATCGCCGGAGGCGATTTTGAGCGTGGTGGAAGGTTTGAGATCGCGCAAAGCGGCACGCAACGAATCGACATCTCGCACGATGATTTCATCGGCGGCGGCCAAACTGCCGAGGAGCAGGAGCAGCAGCGTTCTCATGGCTTCGCGAGGCCTTCGGGCAGTTGCGCGAGGCGTTCGATCTCGGTGACTTCGTGGTAGAACCACGGCTTGTTGTCCTTCACTTTGAAGATGATCGTCTTGCTGGCGTATTTGAGGCCGTCGTGCTCTTTCCAGTCGCTAAAGCGGTAGAAGTCGCCGCGCCAGTCGAGGCGGTGCAGGTGGGCGGTTTCCTTGTCGAAGTAGAACTTCATGGCGGGATCGACGCTGCCGCTGACTTGTAGGCCGAAGCAGGTTTTGCCCTCGTCGGTGAGATCGGGGATGACCTTGATCTTGGACTTTGCATCGACGAGCAGGTCGAGCGACCAGGCGCGCACGTCGTCCTTGGCGGGTTCGGTGCCGCGTTCCTTCTTGTTGATCCACCATTTGTCCGGTTGGGAGAGGATGGACTCGCGGGTGGAGCGCTTTTTGCCCTCGGCTGGCTCAGGCGTGCTGCCGAAGTGGAAGATCTCCTTGATGCGGAAGTTTTTGAGCAGCTTTTCCTTTCCGCCGACGGCAATGAGGGCTTTTTCGACGAGTGGGGTCGGGTCGGTGGTCTGGGCGAACGTGGTTGTGACAAGCAGCAGAGGCAGGATGAGGCGGAGCATGGTGGATGAGCACGAAACGTGCTGCATGGCCTGCTTCTTCCCGTCTCTAACGCTGTCCAGCCTCAACTACTTCGCCAAAGCCTTAACCAGCGCCTCCGCGATGGCCGCCATGCCCTGATCGCCAGGATGATTCGCGACGCCTGCGTGTTTGAAGGGGCGCTCGGAACGGGCGTAGTTTTTCTCGTCTTTGCCGAGAGCGCTGATGTCCACATGGATGCCACTCACGGCGGCGCAGGCTCCGCGAAGCGCCTCGTCCTTGGCGGCATTCGCCCAGAAGCAACTCCGCACGAGAATGGTGGGCTTGCGGTCACCTTTCAGCGTGGTGAGCAGCTTAGTGACGCTCTCCTGGAGCTTCGCCTTGTCTTCTGGCGTCTTCAATCCGGGCACGTTTTCGCCGATGGCGAGGATGATGAGATCCGCTTGGAAATCGACGGCCTCCTTGAGCTTCGTGGCGATGTCGTAGCCCGCATACGACCGCTCAAAGTCGGCAATATTTTTCACCAGCACTTCGGGCGTGGCACCTGATTTCTCCGTGAGCGCTTTGGTGACGAGATGCACGTAGTCCTTTGACTCCGCACTCGCCGCCATGCCCCAGTTGCCCGACCAGTCGATGTCGGCCTTTGGACCATGCTTGGTGATGCTGTTGCCGAGGAAGAGGACTTTGCGGAAGGCGGTCTGCGCTGTGGCCTGGGTGATGAAACAGGCGAGGAGAAGGAAGAAAAGGCGTGTCATAATGGGTGTGGCGAGGTTTTAGGGTGCTGGCTGGCGCATGATCCAATCCCAGCGTTCGCCAGCCTGTTTGAGCTGCGGATCGAGATCGGAGTCGGTGAGAAAACGCTGCTCGATGAGCTTTTGCACGGCGGCTTTCACCTCGGCGAGGTAGCTGTCTTTGGAAATGTGGCGTTCTTCGAGCGACAGACGCGGATCGTGCGCGGCTTCGCGCTCGGCCTTGGTCTTCGCAAACGGCACCCAAGCGCCGCGCAGCAGGTAAAATTCATGCGGCGAGCCGAACTCCGCCGGACGAAACACCCAGCCGGTGCCAGTGCCGAGCGGCACGGCGACATCCGGCACACGGATGCCGCCAAGGTCGTTGCCGTCAGCGTCGCATTGCGGCACCAGCAGCGGCAGTTCCACGCCTTCGCCCGCACCGCCCGCGAGTTGTGGATTGCGAACGCGGCCTCCGGCTTTCACGGCATTTGGAGCGGCCATGCCGGGCACCTTGGGAAACTTCACCTCAGTGATGGGCACGAGTGTTTTGTCTCCGAGCTTCGGATGCACGCTCGGTGGCGGCGCAATGCCTTCCGCAACCCAACGATGCAGCGCCAGACGAAGCGCGAGGATGGCGGGACTGGCGTTCACTGGATTCGCGAGGGGAGAGCCTTTGACTTGCGAGGTCGGCGGAAATCCAGACGCGCCATGCGAAGTGCTGGCGAAGAAATACGAGCGCACATTTGGCGGCAGCGCGATGTCCAGCGCACCATCCGGCGTCGTGTGCGTGAGCGCCGCGACACGTCCCGCGCCCCAGTATTCCGCCGCCATGTTTGTGTAGAAGATCTTTGGCGCGTGCTTCACGCGGGCGTTTGCCAAAATGCCCTCCGCGTGACCGCTCACCGGGTCTTTTTGCGCGGTGTCGGCAAAGGGATACGAGGCCGTGTAATAGCCTGCGACACTGCGCGGCGTGGACCAGCGCTGATTCAGCACCAAACGACCCGCGCCAGCGACGTGCGACATCACACCATCGAGCGCCATGCGGTCCTGCTCGTCCGTGTTGAAACCGAGATAAACCAGATCACGCAAGAACCGCCCACATTGCGACGAACCGAAGGCATAGGCGTGTTTCACTTTCACAGGCGAGGCCGGATCATGCTTCAACCAAGCCACGGCATCGCGAATGGCTGCGTAGCCGAGTCCGGCGACTGGCGGCCCTTCCGCCAAATAAAACACTTCATAAGTCTTCCCCGGCTCAAAGCCGCCTTCGAGGCGGATTCGGCCATTTTGAAGGCTCCACTGCTTTCGTGGCACGTCCTTACCACCGGGGAATGCGGCGCGATCTCGCACGATGAGCCGACTGTCGGCTCCTTCGATGTCCACCGGCGGATAATCGGTTAAATCAGTGAGCGTCTGCTCATCCGCGCGTTTGTCCGGCGTGAAGACGGCGCTCACCACGCCGCGAATCGGACTGCCGTCCTTGTTTCGCGCCTTGGGCACCTCCAAGCGCAGTTTGTCGGCAGAGACATCGAACTCCCAGCCGACATTCAGCATCGTGAAGCCCTGCGCCATCATCGCGGCCGACAGGCTCGATTTGCCACCGCGATTCGGAATCTCCACCCACGCCGCGCCATTGCTGCGCGAGTCGTCTTTCGGTTTCCACAGCCGCAAATCGGCCACAAAGCTCACTTTGCCCGCCGCATTCACCGGAGCCAGATCAACATCCGCGATGACTGCATTGCCCGGCAACTTCGGATCAATCTCGAAGTGCAGTTTGCCGGTGATCTGCTCGTAGCCCGAATTGCCGACATCGGATCGCTCCGTGATCTCGACACGCACCACGGCGGCGTGGGCGGTCAGCGAGACAAAGCAAAAGCTGGTGAAAAGGCGCGAGGGGAAGAGCATTCGATCAATACGCAGTTGGTCGTGGGGCTTGGCAACGCGTTTCCAAAGTAGTGATGGGCTTTAGCCCGTCACGAAGTCGATGGGAGTATTGTTCACGCTGGAGCAGCGGCGTGGTCACGAGCTAAAGCTCATGACTACATTAGCCCGACATGCTTCAGCGCCTCGACCGGCGGACCGTCGAAGGTCGCGCTGGGCACGTTGCCAACATAACCGATGGCCTTCATGCCTTCGGGCGTGGTGAAATAGCCACCGGCGGTGAGATCGCGGTAGCGTTTGAAGAACGATGCAGCCTTCTTGTCCTTCGGCTTGGTGCTGGCAAGGTCATCGCAGATCGCCGATTGCTGTTCGAGGGTGAGATCAGCGAAGGTCTTCTGAAAGCGGCGCAGCGCTTCCTCGTCGATCCACTTCAGGCCATCGAGAATGATGCGCCGATCACCGGCCTGCGCGGGATACGGCGAGCTGATCCACTCGTCGATGAAGTCGGGCACGCCGACAGCTGAAGCACTCGGTGAAGCATCGTCAGATGGGATGATCACATCGCACAAAGCATGCGCGGTGCGCCTCTGCGGCTCGCTGAACGTGAGAGGCCAGACATCGCCAGGCTGGTAGATTTTGACCATGCTGGGATCGGGCCCGTAGCCCTTGGCCGTGATGGGAGCCTCGGCAGCCCATGACTGCGGATTGCGCACGGCGACAGTGGCCGCGGCGCTGAGCATCCATTGGATCGCCACGCGGCGGTCGATGCGGGAAAGGTTGTCGGACGAGTGCATCAGATTTTTTGGCGTTTGAGTTCGTCGATCAGATGATCCGCCATGCGCCAGGCAAGCGCCATGATGGTGAGCGTGGGATTCTTGTCCGCCGTGCTGGCAAAGGGCGCGCCATCGGCCAGAAACAGGTTCTTCACGTCCCAGGTCTGGCTCCATTGATTCGTCACCGATGTGGCGGAATCAGCGCCCATGATCGCTCCGCCGACTTCGTGGATCACCGTGCCGCCTTGCTTCATGGATTTGAGCACATCGGCCTCGGGTTTCTTCGCCACCTTGCCGCCCAGCGCCTCTAGCAGCTCACGAATGCGTTGTTGCTGATGCTTGACCTGGTTGAGCTCGAAGTCCGTCCACTTCCAATGAAAGCGCAGCACGGGAATGCCCCACTGATCCTTCACCTCGGGATCAAGCTCGCAAAACGAGCCATCATTCGGCAGCATCGTGCCCTGCGCACCGAAGCCGAGACTGCAACCGTAGAAACGCCGCGCCTCATGCTTGAGCTTGCGGCCATAAAGCACAGCAGCGCTGCCCGCTCGGCTGTCGATGCCGTTCACCACGCTGAGCGATGGCATCTGCCGTCCGCTCGTGAATTCCAAGTGATAACCGCCGGGGAAACCCAGCTCGCCCTTGCGATTCTGATCATACAGCGTCCATGGCACGTAGGCATGTGGCCCGCCCGCGCCGTCCTCGTTATGAATCGGCATGTTCTCAAACGCCGGAATGTGCGCACCGACGCTGCTGGACACAGAGTCAGTGATGTATTTGCCCACCTTGCCGCTGGAGTTCGCGAGACCGTGCGGAAAGAGATTCGACTTCGAGTTCAGCAGCAGGCGCACGGACTCCTGCGAACTGGCCGCCAGCACCACCACACGTCCTTTCGCATGACCTTCACGGCCTGTGGTCTTGTCGATGAAGGTGATGCCGGTTGCCTTGCCCTGCTTGTCGATGGTGACTTCACGCGCCATCGCGTTCGGCAGGATGTCGAGATTGCCCGTCGCGAGCGCGGGCCGCAGATGCACGGTTTGCGAATCGTAGTTCGCACGGATCGAGCAGCCGCGATGACAGTCCGTCGCCCAAAAACACGGTGCCCGCAGGCGCATGTGCTCGGCCAGAATGCCCTGTGCCTTCGCATTGCCTGGATGCAGCTTTGCGGGAAGCGTCTCCGCATCCTGCGGCTTCGTCAGCACGGCGCGATGGATCGACACAATGTGCGCGCCAACCTTCTTGCCGTGCTTCTGCGCATACAGTTCGCCCACACGCAGTTTCGGCGCCGGTTGCAACACACCCGGCGATGAATCAGGCGAGTTCTCCAGCCCTTCATTTGTGCCAAACACACCGACCAACATCTCCACCTTGTCATAGTAGGGCGCGACATCGTCATAGCTGATCGGCCAGTCAAAACCTGCGCCGAAGCGAGTGCGTGGCTTGAAATCATACGGCCCGTTGCGCAACGAAATGCGCCCCCAATGATTCGTGCGACCACCCATCATGCGCTGCCGCCACCACTTGAACTGGTGCTCCGGTTCCGGGTTCGCATTTGTGTAGGGCTCGCCCGGAATTTCCCAGCCGCTGTTGATCGAGCAATCGTGGAAGCCGTATTGTTTGTCCGGCGTCTTTTCTCCACGCAAGGGTGCCTGACTAGGCAGTTGAAACATTGCCACCTCTGTGGCCGGATCAAACGTGCGCCCCGCCTCGATCATGAGCACTTTTACACCTTCCATCGTCAACGTGTAGGCCGTCTGCCCGCCGCCCGCGCCGGAGCCGACGATGACGACATCGTAGTTGGATTGAAGCTTGTCGGAGGTGATGACGGGCATGGCGGAATGATTTGAATGTAGAGCGAACTTCCAAGTTCGCTCTGAAAACGCGTATTGAGAACGAACTTGGAAGTTCGTTCTACACCTCTTCCAACATCATCTTCGCGTCGCCAAAGGCCTTTGGGCGCACGTCCATCTTGTCCATCATCGACATGAACAGGCGGCAGAGCTGGCGCTCGGGTTTGTCCTTGTAGTCGAGTGCGCGGCCTGTTTTGAGCCGTCCACCGGCACCACCGAGGACGATGACCGGGAGCTGGTCGTTGTCATGTTTTGCGCCGGCCATCATGCTGGAGCAGTGCATGATCATCGTGTTGTCCAGCAGCGTGCGCGGTCCTTCCTGGATGGCGTCGAGCTTTCGCGCAAGATACGCGAGCTGCTCCATGAAGAATTGGTTCACCTTGAGGAAGTCCTCGCCGTCGCTGTGGCTGAGCAGGTGGTGGATCATGTAGTCGATGCCGTGTCCGGCCTGCTGCACGCTGGGCAGATTCGGGAAACGCAGGGCACTGTGATCGTTGTTGAGCTTCAGCGTGGTGATGCGTGTCGTGTCCGTCTGGAAGCCGAGCACAAGCAGGTCGATCATAAGCCGCATGTGCTCGCCGATGTCCTGCGGGATGCCATCGGCGGGGCGTTTCATGTTCGGTTTGTCCAAAGTGGGCCGCCAGCCTTGCAGCTCGCCACGCTTGCCAGCGTTTTCGATGCGCTTCTCCACCTCGCGCACGCTGTCGAGGTATTCGTCGAGCTTGCGCTGGTCGCTGGCACTGATGTCGCGGCGCAAATCCTGCGCATCGACCAAAACAGCATCCAACACGCTCTTGTCGGCAGGTGATGCCTCATCTTTAAAGAGCCGATCAAAAGCCAGCGCCGGGTAAAGTTCCAGCGGCGTCGGTGTGGTCGGTGAACTCCACGAAATGTGCGAGCTATAGAGCATCGAGTAGTTCTTATGCACAGAGGGGTTCGACTTCTCACACGCCAGCACGAGACTCGGCACCTTCGTACTGCGGCCATACGTTTGTGCCAGCATTTGGTCGAAGCTCGTACCCGAGCGAATCTCCCCGCCGCTCGCGATGGGCGCACCGGAGAGCATGTTTCCCGTCTGCGACGAGTGGATGTTTCCCTTTCGCGCCTCTTCATGATAAAGGCCGCGAACGAAGAGCATTTTTTCGCGAAACTCCGTCAGCGGCGTCAGCACCTTGCCCAGTTCCATCGCCTTACCCTCGCCTTTCGCCCACCATTCCTTCGAGCGGAAGCCGTTCCCGGAAAACGTGACGCACAACCGCAGCGGCGCTTCGCTGGCCGGTTTGTTCTTCTTCGGCTCATCGCCCCAGACATTGACGGACTCCATCCACGGCAGCGCCATGCTGACGCCTGTGCCGCGCAGAAAGGATCGACGGGAGAATTGGTGACTTTTCATGTTCATGAATCAGTGGTTGGCGATGATTTCTTTCCCCCGCACCTCGCGGAACTGCGGGCTGCGCACGATCAGATCGACGAGTGTGCCGATGCGGAGATCACTCTTCACCATCTGCTCGATCAGAGGCTTGTCGGAAAGCTGCACACTGCGGCCGAGGGCGTAGCCGAGGAGTTTGCGGCTGAACTGGCGCAGGAAGTCGTCACGGCGTTTGGTGAGGAGGTAGTCACGGAGGTCGGCGAGGCCATCGACCTCGGTGCCGTCGGGCAAGGTGGTCTTGGTGTCGGCTTTGCGGGCGCGTCCAATGGCATCGAAGCCTTCCAGCGCGAAGCCGAAGGGGTCGATGCGCTTGTGGCAGCCCATGCAGTTCTCGTCGCGGCTATGGCGCTCGATGAGCTGCCGCTCAGTGAGGTCGGCGGGGGCTTCCTCGGGCAAAACGGGCACGCCTTTCGGTGGGATAGGGAGTTTGTCACCGAGGATGACCTCGCTGAGCCATGTGCCGCGCAGGATGGCGCTGTTGCGCGAGGCACCGGCTTGTTTGGCGAGCGTGGCGGCGAAGCCCAGGATGCCGCCGCGGCCTTGAGCGTGGAGACCGTCGATTCGTTGCCATTCGCCTTTCGAATCGAAGCCATAGTGCTTCGCGAGTTCGGCGTTCATGAAGGTGTGATCGGCGTCGAGAAGGCTGATGATGCTGCGATTGTTTTGGATGAGGTCGATGAAGAAGCGGGTGACTTCTTCCTGCATGTCGTCGCGGAGGTCGAGGAAGGTGGGGAAGTGGCGCTCGCTCTTTTCATCAAGAGTGGCGACATCACGCACATGCAGCCACTGGCAGCCGAACTCGAGGGCGAGGCGGCGCACCTTGTCGCTCTGCAGCATTCGCTTGGCCTGAGCGGGCATGTCATCCAGTTTGGCAGAGCGCAGTTCATCATCCGGCGCGGAGGACCACAAAAAGTAGCTCAGGCGCGTGGCGAGCTCCTGCGTGCTCACAGGACCGGTTTTTTCCGGTGCTTTTTCGCCGCGATACAAAAACGCAGGCGAGGTGAGCACGCGGACGAGCATCAGACGCGGATCAAAGGCCCGCAGACCGGCCACCTCTTTCTCAGTGAGTGAACGACGCCAGGCTTTTTCTGCAAAAGCGAGCACGGCGGCCTTTTGAGGTTCGATGGCGGCCTTCTGCTGTTCTTTGAACTTCGCGGCGGCCTTCAGGATCGGCTCACGCATGGGTTCGAAGGCGCTGGGCTTCGCATCCTGCGTGGCGAACTGCCAGAGCTGCTCGAAGGCATCCACCTGCTTCAGCGGAGCCTCGCTGACGAAGAGGAGTTCGTCCCAGAGATGGTCGAGTTCGCGGGATTCGGCCTCGGTGAGCATGAGGCGCTTCAAAGCCTCGTCTTCACGATAAAACAGCGTGAGCGTGACAACCTCGTCCACGGGAACGATGCGGTTGTAGCAGAGTGCGATGGGGAAAAGGGCGCGGAAATCGTCGAAAGCGGCCTCGAAGCGTTTTCGGGGCTCACTGGCGTCATTCACGAGGATCGGTGCGCTGTGCTGCGTGACGAGGTTGTTGTCGCTCCACTGGCCGTTTTTGACTGCGGACTCCGATTTGCCCACGACGAGGCTTGCGGTGGCCTGCGGCTTCTCGGTGAGCATCTGCATTTGCACGCTGCCGCTCGTTTTGGAGGCCAGTTTGCCGGTGACGACGAACTCCGTGCCGTTGGCGAGCGCGGCGGGGATTTTTACTTCGATCACGGAAGGCGCTTTGGCCGTGATGTCAGACTTGTCGGACGAGTCAGACCTGTCCGACAAAAACGGTCTCAGCAGCGGTGAGTTCAGCGGGAAATCCTTCTCCAAAAACTGCCTCACCTTCACCGCAAGCTCCGCCGATGGCTTCTTCCGCCACGCGGCGATGGGCGCGGGCACATCCGGCGCGGCTTCGAGCGTGGCTGGCTGGCTGAGGAAGTGCCACGCGCCGTGTGGATTGCCTTTGAGGATGTTGGGCGAGACATCCTTCGCGAGATCCCAGGTCGTCTTGCCATCGCTGAGTGTGAAATTGATCGCGGTGAGGTCGCAGACGTGGCTGCCATCGCGCGGACCGATGACGAGCGCGATAACCTGACCGGCTTCGACACGCACGTTTTCAAATGGTCCCATCGGCAAAACAGTCGCGCCTTTTGTCACGCCGCTGGCGAGCATCTCGCTGGTGTGGCCACGACGCACTTCGAGCGCCCAGGTGACGCCGTTGCCGCACTCGGGATGCGCATCGGAAACATCGCCGCTGATGCGCAGCGTTCCCGCAAGCGGACTGCGCCATGCGATGACCGTCGCACGGCTCGGCGAGGGATGCGTGGCGACACTATGCGCCTTCATCACGCCCGGCGTGCGCACGGTGGCATCGGAGGAGTTCGCGAGCACGCCGAGCGCCTGGTCGCCCTGCCAGCCTTGGATGAAAGCATAGTCAGGTGTGCTCTTGAGCTGCTTCGTGAGCAGCGGTTCGAGCTTGGTGGTGCCGTAGCCGAGGTATTCGCGCCACGCGGTCATCAAAGCGGGATCGGCATCGTCTTTGCCGCTGACGATGGCATTTAGACACTGCTCGGTGCTGGCGATGATCTTGGCGCGTTGTGCTTCGAGATGCTTCACGAGCGCGGGAAGGCCGCTGATGGGCAGATCAGGCCTGCCGGGAGCCACGAGGCGTGGATTTTCCCAGATCACGTCGTCATCGGCGCTGCCATCGCCTACATCGGTGGTGGTCAAATAGAGTGTCACATCTCGATTCGCGGCGAGTTTGACGCGCATCTCGTGTTTCGGCACGAGCGGTGTCACCGGCTCCTGCCATGCCTTCGGGCCGTTTTCCTTGCCGATGTGGCCCACGCTGGCGAATCGCCACAAAACCTGCTGCCAGGGCTCGATGTCGGCAGCGGTGAGCTTCTTCTCGCGAAACTTCATCCGCAGCGAATCGAGCAAAATCGACGGCTTGGTGCTCGTGAGTGCCTCGCGGAGGATTTGCAGGTATTTCGTGCTCAAACCATCCGCGCTGCCGCGTCCCTGAAGCACATCAAGATACTTCGCCAGCGGCAAACGACCGCCACCGGTGCCCGTGTCGAGCTTGATGCCTTGGGCGACGGTTTGCGTGCCTTCAGCCGTGGCCGTGTGATTTGCGTAGATGGCGCGGATGGCAGCGAGCGCTTCATCCGTCCAATCCTGCGCCGAAGTACTCGGCGACCAATGCATGCCATGCGGTGTGAAGACCGCGTGGTTCGCGATCTCCTTCGCCGCATCGAGATACTTCGTGAGCAAAGCGGGTGACATCACCAGCGCCGCACCGGCATTGGTGAAGCCCTCACCCGCCGCGCCATCGACCGGAAACTCCTTCGCTGGATCGAGCGACTCGATGCCAGTGAGATCCCGCAGCGTGTAGGTGTATTCCATGTTCGACAGCCGCCGCAGCACCACCGGCCCCGGATCACCTGCATTGGCGAGTGCGATCTCATCCAGCGTGCTCCGCGTCCAGTTTGTCAGTGTGGCTTTCTGTTCAGCCGAGAGCTGCTTGTCTTTCTTCGGCGGCATCTCGCCCATCTCGATTTGCTCCAGCACGCCTTCCCAAATCATCGGCTCCTTCTTGATCTCGGCGAGGCTGGTGAAGCGCTCCAGATCGAGATCGCCCTTTTGTTTCTCGGTGGAGTGGCAGGTGTTGCAGCGCTCCTTCAAGACAGGCAGAACATCTTTTCCAAAATCATCGCCGTCAGCCCACCCCACGCTCAAGCTGAAAGCTAGCACCGCTGCGAATTTCATACTCATACTCCTGCTCTTACTCCAAAAACGAACGTTCCAAGATGAACTCAGCGCCTGGGAGCGAACGTTGAGGATGAGTAAGAGTAAGAGCACGAGTATGAGTATGAAAACGAGTCATCACGAGTCCTCCTCCATCTCTCGCAGGCTGAACCAGCCGTCGTCAGCGCCTTCGCGCACACGATTGCTCGACCGTTCCTCGACTTCGCGTGCCGCGATGCTCTCTCGCAGGCGAACCAACCGGTTCACGACCTCCTCAATGATTTGTTTGCCCTCAGCGACCCGCCCAGGGGCTGCCGCAGACTTTGCGACCACGACGTCCAGACAAGCCGAGCACTCCAACGCCGACCCATAAGCGATGTCGAGATACTTGATGCGATCCCGGATGGAGAACTTGCCATTCCCTTCCGCGATGTTCAGCGGGACGCTCGTGCTAGCGCGATCCAGTTGATTTCGGACATCGCCACAAGGGCCGATCTCTTTGCATAACGCAGACGACCAAGTGATGAAGGCGAGGGCTCGCTGATAGACGATAAGGCGTTCGTGATCGAGTGGCATGGCGGCTATTTTCTTCTCATACTCTTACTCATCCTCATACTCAGAAGGCGGCTATAGAGCGTGATGGATGGTGTCGGCGAAGCTTGGGGCGTTCAGAATTTGAGTATGAGGAAGAGTATGAGGAAGAGTATGAGTATGGGCAGGAGTGTCAGGCGAGAATTTCGCGCACAACGTTGCCATAGACATCTGTGAGCCGAAAATCGCGACCGAGATGCCTCCAGGTCAGCTTTTCATGATCGAGGCCGAGCTGATGCAGTATCGTGGCGTGCAGGTCATGCAGATGCACTTTGCCGGAGACAGGGCGGAAGCCGAAGTCGTCGGTCTCGCCGAAGGTGAAGCCGGGTTTGATACCACCACCAGCTATCCAGGTGCAGAAGCTTTCGGGCTGGTGCTCGCGGCCGTGTTTGTCGATGAGAGAGGTGCCGCTGAGGTCCTGGCTCCAGGGCGTGCGACCGAACTCGCCGGACCAGACGACGAGTGTGTCATCGAGCAGGCCGCGCAATTTCAGATCTTTGATCAGCGCGGCGCATGGCTGGTCGGTTTCGGAGCAGCTCTTCGGCAGGGCATCGCGAATGTTGCCGTGATGATCCCAGCCGCCCATGGTGACCTGCACAAAGCGCACTCCGGCCTCGCTGAGACGGCGAGCCAGCAGACAGGCACGCCCGTTTTTGTCCGTGGTCTTCTCGCCGATGCCGTAGAGTTTTTTTGTCGCCTCTGACTCGTTGGAAATGTCCACCAACTCAGGCGTGGCGCTTTGCATGCGAAAGGCGATCTCCATGCTCTCGATCATGCCTTCCATGCGTGCATCGACCTCGGCACCCTTGAGCAGGCGGCGGTTCATGCGCTGCGTGAAGTCGATTCGTGCTCGCTGCGCCTTCGCATCGCCCGAGACATCGGCGAGGTAGTCGATGGGCGATTGCTTGTCTCCCTGCGGAATGACGACCTTCGTGCCCTGATGCGCCGCAGGGAGGAATGAGGAGCCGTAAAGCCGCGTGTCGCTGTCGGGATGGATGGTGATGAAGTTCGGCAGATTGCTGTTCTCCGCGCCGAGACCGTAGCTGATCCACGAACCCATCGACGGCCGCACATCCGCCGTGACGCCGGTGTGAAACTGAAGAGCAGCGGGCTGATGCTGATTGTTGTCCGAATGTACGGCACGCAGCAGACTGATCTCATCGGCGATGGTCGCGGTGTGTGGCAGCAGATCGGAGATCATCATGCCCGACTGCCCACGCGGACGCACCTCGCCATGCGTGGCGAGCGCGAGAAACTTGTCCGTGCCGACGCGCAGCTCGTTCGTGTTGATCGGCGCGGAGATCGTCTGGCCATGCATGCGCTTGATGTAGTCCTTCGGATCGAACAAGTCCGGCTGCGAAGGCCCGCCTGACATGAAGAGAAAGATCACGCGCTTCGCTTTGGCGGGCAAATGTGGAGCACGAACAGCGAGCGGACTCTGCACGGCATGCGCGAGGTCATGCAGTGCGAGTGCACCGAAGCCTGTGGCGGTGCGTTGCAGCCAGGTGCGGCGGGAGAATGCGGGAGTCGTGTTCATCGTCAGAGGCTTCTTGCGAGGGTTGCAGGCTTGCGGTTTAGACTTATGCTGGTCGCATGACAACGGTTCCAACGGCCATCCCAGACAATCTGTCGCTGCAAGCAGGTGAGAACATTCATCTTGCGGCTCAGGTTCAGGCGGATGGATCCTTTCTCGTGACGCGTGTGGTGCGGCAGAGTCAGGCTGAGCCAATCAAAGGCACCCGTGTGAGCTTGAGCGAATGGGTGAGGAAGTATGCGGGCACGATGAAACTGGCGGAAGAAGAGTCGCGCGAGTCGCTGCGAGATTCCTATCTGGCCGAAAAGTTCGGACACTAGCCCGCCGCCCAGTTCATGGCCGTTTTTGTCGATACCAACATCCTGCTGGACGTGCTGGAAAAGCGTGTGCCGCACCATGTCGATAGCGAACGAGTGCTGGAACGTTGCGATCAGTTGCAACAGCCGGTCTTCATGGCGTGGCACACGCTTGCCACGGCCTTTTACATCTACAGCCGCAAAGTGGGCGAGGCGGCAGCGCGGGTGGCGCTTGAGCAACTGCTTTGGTCGGTCTCGGTGACTTACACGGGGCACCTTGAGGCGGTCCGGGCGTTTCAGCTTGGATTCGAGGACTTGGAAGATGCCCTCCAGGCCGTCGCCGCAGAGGCCTGCGGAGCGCAATGCATTGTCACGCGCAACAAACAGGACTTCAGCGGCAGCCCTGTGCCAGTCATGACACCGCAGGAGTTTCTCGCGGCTAATCCGTGATGATGGCAAAGTCATAAGCGGAGAAGGAACTCGTTTGAGGAAAGCAAGGCGTGGCCCAGCTCGATCCAGGTGGTTTTGGCGGGTGCGGATTCGAGGAACTGAACGGCGTCATCGCGTTCGGCGGAAGTGATGGGACGGTTCAAGACACGGAGCCATAGCGTTTCAAGCCGTGCGCCTGTGTTCGTTTCAGTCTGCGTGAGATCGGTGGCAAGTTCGGTCGCGCGGGTGCGCAGCATGTCGCTGTTTAGAAGGAACAATGCCTGCGTTGGCACGGCGGTCTCGGCGCGTTTGCCGGAGATTTGAGCGGGTTGGGTGAAATCGAAAACATTGCGCAGCTTCGCGGAGCCGGGTTGCGCGGCGGTGCGGATGACGGGCAAGTAGATCGTGCGCTCGAAGTCCTGGATGGGCCGCATTTTCTTGAGATTGAAGGCCGGTGGGTTCACCGCTTTCGGGCTGAGGCTGGTGACGTTCTCAGGGAACTCCAGCGGCAGCGCCGTTCCGCCTGCCGAACGCGCCAGCTTGCCGCTGACGGCGAGCATGGAGTCGCGAATCGCCTCCGCATCGAGCCGCTGACGATTCATCCTCCAGAGCAGGCGATTCTCCGGGTCTTGGCTCATCGCGACGGCGTTGTGAGCGCTGCTCATGCGATAAGCCCGGCTGAGCACGATGGCGCGGATGAGCTGCTTCTGCGACCAACCGCCGTTTACGAAACGAGTGGCGAGATGATCGAGCAGTTCGGGATGCGAAGGCGCTTCGCCACGCACGCCGAAGTAATCGACGCTGCGAACGAGACCTTCGCCGAAGAGCTTCTGCCAGATGCGGTTAACCGTGACACGAGCCGTGAGCGGGTTGCGCGAATCAGCGAGCCAGTCGGCAAGCTGCACGCGGCCGCTTTGATTCGCCGGAATCGGCGGCAGTTCGCTCCACGAGGCCACACGCATGACGCCGCGCTTCACCGCATCGCCGAGCGCATACGGATTGCCGCGAATGGTGATCTGCATGTCGGCGGGCTTTTCACGATCATGCACAGCGAAGGCTTTCGGCGCGATGGGTGCGAAGAACTTGGAATGCTCGACTTCGCCATTGATGGCTTTGATGCGGGCGGCCAGTGCATCGCGCTTCTTTTCGAGTTCGGGCTTGGTTTCCTTCGTCGCTTTCACTATCTGCGGCTCCAGCGCGGCCTTTCCCTTTTCAGCAGCTTCGCGTTCGGCGGTGAGCGCTTTGATCTTCGCTTCATTGGCGGCGAGTAGCTGCTCACGTTGGGCCTTCTGCTCGGATGTTTCAGGCAGTTCGGCCTTGTGGACGCTGCTCCACACGCCGTTGTCGGTCTTGTAAGTCGAGTCAGTGCTGCGGAACATGCCGGCGATGGCGTAGTAGTCGGTCTGCGCGATGGGATCGAACTTGTGATCGTGGCAGCGCACGCAGCCGAGCGTCATGCCGAGAAAGGCGGTGCCGACCTTGCTGACCTGCTGATCCACGAGGTCCATCTCCATCTTGAGCTTGTCCACGGCGACGATTTCGACATCGCCGAGCACGAGAAAGCCGGTGGCGATGATGTTTTCGGCGCGTTTCAGCGGTGAATCAGCCGGAAGCAAGTCACCCGCGACTTGTTCGCGAATGAACTGGTCGAAGGGCTTGTTATTGTTGAAGGCGTTGATGACGTAATCACGATAACGCCACGCATGCTCGGCGAAGACGCTGTTCGAGGTGCCGATCTGATCCGCGTAGCCGGTGAGGTCGAGCCAGTGCCGCGCCCAGCGTTCGCCGAAGGCTTTGGATTGCAGCAGGCGGTCCACCTGCTTCGCAAATGCCGAATACCGAATGTGGAATGACGAATGATTGAGATCCACAGTGAAGATCTCGATCTCCTCCGGCTTCGGCGGCAGGCCTGTGAGATCAAGAGAGACACGGCGAAGCCAGGTGTGGGCATCAGCATCTGCGGCTGGGTTGAGGTCGGCGGCTTCAAGTTTCGCGAGGATGAAGCGATCCATGGCATCCAGCGGCCATGTGGTGTCTTTGACCACTGGCGCTTTGGCATCGCGCACGGGCTGGAAGGCCCAGAACTTCTTTCCGGCCTCAAAGTCGATGCCTTTGGCCTTAGCGGTCACTTTCGCCACTCGCGAATCGGGCGCACCCATCGCGACCCATTTCTCCAGCACTTCGATCTCGCTCGCGGCGAGTTTGCCCTTCGGCGGCATCTCTGTTTCGGGGTCGGCATAGCGCACGGCCTGGATGAGATGACTTTTCGCCAGATCGCCGGGAATGATGGCGGGGCCGTTGTCGCCACCGGTCTGCCACCCGGACTTCAAATCGAGCGCGAGGCCGCCTTTGATCTTCTTCTCATGCGAATGGCACTCGTAGCAGCGCTGCTGGAGCACTGGCAGCACCTTGGATTCAAAAAACGCCACACCATCGTCCGCCCGCGCTGATGATAGCGCGAGCGATGCGACCATGAGGCTCTGGAAGATACGGTTCATGAGGAAAGCGGCAGCCATTCGCGCCAGCCGAGGATGTGCTCCCGCATGAGACGCTCACAGGCGGCGGGAGTTTGCGTTTGGAAGCAGTTTACGATGGCCGCATGGGCGTCAGCCGTCTCGCTGAGCGTCTCCTGCGTTTGGAGTTGGTGACTTCGATGCAGGCGGCCCAGCCAGAGCTCCAATTCGCCACGCAAAGAGCGCCACAGCTTCAAAAGCCGCGCATTGCCCGAGGCCTCAAGAATGATCTGATGAAACTCCAAGTCGAGATGCGTGACCTCCTGCACGGATTTGGCACGACGCGTGGCGGCGAGATTCTTTTCGAGCCTGGAGGCAGATCCCTTTAGCTTCGGGGCCGCCAATCGCGAAGCCAGCGGCTCCAACGTGAGGCGCAGCACAAACAGCTCCTCAAAGTCCTGTGGAGTCAGTTTTTTCACAAAAGCGCGGCCCGTGGGGCTGAACTCGACGAACCCCTCGCGCTCCAACGTGAACAATGCCTCGCGCACCGGCACGCGGCTCACGCCGAGACGCAGCGCCACCGCCGATTCAGCCAGCAAAGTGCCCGGCCCGGCGCTGCCGCTGAGAATGTCCGCCCGCAGCCTCGATGCGGCTGAATCGGAGCGTGAGGCGCTGATGGCGGGTGTCTGCATTTGGTATACCGTTTGCCAAAATACGAGATCCACGCGCCTGTCTTTCGGATTCATTCAACCCGCACCCACAGATGGCCCACGGCGCGTTCGCCGCGCTCGTTCGTGTGCTCGACGGTGACAAGGTGATCACCGGGCTTCGAGAACGCATGCTGCGTGATCGCGTAGCCGTCTTTGGCGAGGGCTTTGGCGTTGCCATCGGACTTCACGCTGACTTTCGGTGTGCCATCGCCGAAGTCCCAAGTTTCGCCGCCGGTGGTGCGGAAGGTGCGGACTTTGAAGGTGATCTCGGTACCGGGCTTGACGCCGGTGGTGGGCCAGAAGGTGGGGTGAATGGTCGGCGGCAGGTTCTTTTCGTCGCTGCCGATGACTTGGACGATGGCGAAGTCGTAGCTCACGTTTCCAGCGTCATCCGTGATTTTCAGGATCTCGCTGTAGGCACCCGGTTTCGAGTAAGTGCGCTCGATTTCCGCACCAGAGGCCGTTTGGCCGTCGGTGAAGGTCCAGTCGTAGGTTTTGATGCTGCTGAATGCCCAGGACTTCGACGCGTCGAGCGTGATCGTCTCGCCAGCACGAATGAAGTGATGTGGACGCGCCACGGCGATGATCGCAGGCTTGTTTTCGCGAACGTAGGCCTCCCATGCGAAGGCATAGGCCTCCTGCGTGCCCCACTTGCCGGAAGGCTGACGGCTCTTGATGCCGAAATGCAGATGCGTCCAGCCTCCGCTCGCGCCTTCCTTGCCGAGGATGCCGATGCGCTGGCCCATCTTCACGCGCGATCCCATCGTGATTGTCGCATCAATCGTGTGCAGGTGGCTGTAGCGATAATACCAGCCACGTTCATCAAGCAGATAAACCACATCGTAACGCGGCCTCACCGGCGTGAGCGAGTAACCCGGCAGCGTCTTCTCCGAAACACTCACCACGAGGCCATCTGTGGCCGCCACGACCTCCGTCAAACCTTCACAGCCGCCGAAGTCGAGGTCGTTGTGATAATAGATCTTCTTCCGGTCCGGTTTGTCGCCGCCATCGACATAGGTCGGCTCGTTGGAGAACTGCGTCGAGGTGGCGAACCAGCGCTGTTTCAGCGGATACACAAACGTGCCCGGATTGATCCACGGCGATCCTGCGGGCCACAAACGCAACCGCGCATCTTTTTCGAGTCCCCACGAATCCTGCCCGCTGTCGGCGTTGTAGCCGCGCGTGATCGGGCAGTCGATCTGCACACCGCCGACAGTTTGCGGCAGGTTGTAATTTGCGCTCGTGAGCCAGGCTTCAGCGCCGTTGATCTCGACTTTCACCTTCGCCTCACGCACCGCCTTGGCCATGGAGTCGCGCTTCTCCTGCACGTCGAGCAGTTTGACCTTGGCCTTGCTGCCATCAGCCAGTTTCACCTCGGCAGACTCACCGATCGTCAAATCAACCGCACGCAGCGTGGGTTCAAGGGGCGGTTTGGGAAGATCAGCCCGGAGAGCCGTGGAAACAAAACAAGCGAGCAGAGCAAAGCGGGAGAGATTCATCGTGACACGACTACGCGCACGAGGGACACGCTATTGCGCGACAGGCAAGGCGAGCGCGAGCGCCGTGGTGGCCCAGCAGGCGGCGGTGATGGAGATGAACTGGTCTTTGCTGTGCGGATAGCCGGACTCGAAGTATTTCTGGAACGGCTTGGCGCGTGAAACAACGTGCCAGGAGCCATCGGGGAGCTGGGCTTTGAGCAGCCACTGAAGGCCGCGCTCAAACGCTGGATCATCCGCCGTGACACTGCCGGTGCGATGCAGTGCGACGAGCGCGGTGCCGGTGGCGTAGGCGTCGGAGGTCATGCTTTCAAGCTGGGACCAGCCGCCGTCCTCGCGTTGCGAGCGAAGGAGGTCTTGCGCGGCGGCCTTTGTGTCGGCGCTGACGGAATGAAGCGCCCACAGCTTGAAAACGCGGTCTTCGGTGTTCTGCGCGGGCGTTTTGAACAACCAGTCGCGCGCCTGGGCGATGCGGACATTCGCGCGGTCCTGTTGCGAGGAGTCGCTGAAGTGCCGGATGGATTCGAGTGCGAAAAAAGTGGCGCTGAAGGGGCTTTCCTCGCTCGGCGGGCGGATGGACGGCGGCTTCCAGTGTCCGAGTTCTTTTTGATGGCCGAGCAAATACTCGACCACGGCCTCGGTGTTCGTGTCGGGCTTCGAGCTGCCGAGTTTGAGCGTCCAAAGCGCCGATCCTGCGGTGAAGGCCTGCCCGCCCTGACCTTTGCCTTGCAGGTAGTTCACGCGGCCTTTGGCGAGGAAATCGGCGGTGAACTGGAGCTGTGTTTGAAGATTGCCCGCGTCAATCTTGAAGCCGCGCTCGCGTGCGGTGATGAAAGCCATCACCGGCAGGCCGGTGTGATGGCAGGTGAAGCAGTTCGAGCGCTCGTCAATGGCAATGACCGAGCTGCACTCCAGCAGCGGCAACGATTTGGCGACGGCGGCGCGGATGGACGCCTCATCGGCCATCGCGCATGACAGCAGGGCAAAGCCAAATAGCGGAACGAAGAGCTTCATCACCTTCAGAACTGGCGTTTGCGCGAGGGCGAGCTTGAAGCAGGGCATGGCTTGAGAGATTGGCCATCATCGCTCCGCGTGATGAGCGTGAACTTCACGCGGATAGGATGAGAGTTTGTCATTTGATACTTCCATTCTGTTTGCGGAGCGCTTTGCTCGTCACGCGGAGCGGTGACGGCTACTTCACGCCGCTGAGCGGATGCTGGGTGACGGCATCCCAGGAGAGTTTTTGGAGCAGGGCGTTGAGTTTTTCTGCCTCGGGCAGTTTGGCGATGGCGGCGGGCATTGGGAGGCCAACAGGGGAGCGCCCGTAGATGACGGCGAAGTGGCAGTAGGCGGCGATGGCTTTGACGTGGTCGCGCGGATGGCCAATGGCGTCGGTGAAGAGGTCGCTCTGTTTCGCGATGCCGGGTGCCTTGCCTTCGATGATGAGGCGGCGCAGTTCCATCACTGCCTGGCCGACTGGAACGACGAAGACAGCGGGCTTGTCCTTGGCGTATTTTGCATTCAGCTCGCGCACATGATCGTCCATAGACTTGAAGTAGTCGTCATGCGCCGCGTGGAGGTCGGCCATCGTTTTGCTGTCGCGGTCCACCGGCCCACGCTGCTTCCCCGGCCCCCAGAGCGCCTGATCATCGTAGGTCATCCAGAACTCCTGCACGGTGATGCGCATCTTCGGATTGTGCTCCAGGCCGAGCTTCACGAAGTTTTCGATGCCGGCATCCGGCAGGAAGATGGGCGAGAGCGTCAGCACGTCGGCTTTGCCCTCCATGAGCACGGGTTTGATCTTCTGCTTCTCGCCCTGTGCATCCCAATGCTGAATCGTGCGCGATCCGCCGATGGCCGACAGCGCGATCTGTTGATGGCCGGTGATGCCCGCTTCTTTGGCAATCTGCATGAGCAGTCCGGGCATCCAGACATGGAAGCTGTGGCCGGCGGTGGCGATGCGGAGACCGGCGGGGGGCGTTTCCGCCCTCAGAATGGTAGAAAGGCAGAGCAGAGCGAGGATGGCCCGACGGGTGGATTTTGGCTTCATGTTGTGTGAATACGCCCTTCATGGCGTTGCTTTGGCTTCTTGCGCAGATAAACCTGAACAAGCATCGTCTTTCCCATGCATCCCCTCACCCGCAGACAGATCCTTCAGCGCAGCGGAGCCGGATTCGGCTCGCTGGCGCTGCAATCGCTGCTCGGTGCCGATGGCGTGCTGTCATCGACGACCCCGCTGGCACCGCGTGCGCCACATTTCGCGCCGAAGGCGAAGTCGGTCATCTTCCTCTTCATGTATGGCGGACCGTCGCATGTGGACTTGCTTGATCCGAAGCCCGAACTCGCGAAATGGCATGGCAAGGCCATCCCGGTGTGGAAGCCGGAGGACGCGTTCATGGGGAAGAAGACGAAGAACGTGGCGATGCAGAGCTACTACCGCTTTGCGAAGCACGGGCAGGCAGGGATCGACATGGCGGAGACGTTTCCCAATCTCGCACGGCATGCGGACGACCTCTGCGTGATCCGCAGCATGCACGCGGAGAGCAACAATCACGGCCCCGCGATCTTCCAGATGAACACGGGCTTTATCCTGCCCGGCAGGCCGTGCATGGGCTCGTGGGTGACGTATGGCCTCGGTTCCGAGAGCGAGAATCTGCCCGCGTTTGTCGTGCTGCTGGATCATCAAGGCGCTCCGGTGAATGGAGCGCTCAACTGGTCGAACGGCTTCATGCCTGCCTCGTATCAAGGAGTGCCCTTCCGCAGCAGCGGCGAGCCGATCGCGTATCTGACGCCGCCGAAAAGTGTGTCGCAAAGCCAGCAACGAGCGCGGCTCGATCTGCTGAAGCAATGGAACACTGAATTCGCCGCCGCGAATCCTGCGGAGACACAGCTCGCCGCCCGCATCAACACCTACGAGCTGGCTTATCGCATGCAGATGAGCGCCAGCGAATGCACGGACCTCAGCCGCGAGCCGGAGAGCGTGCGGAAGATGTACGGCCTCGACAACAAGGTGACGGCTCACTTTGGCAAGAACTGCCTGCTGGCGCGTCGCCTCGTCGAGCGTGGTGTGCGCTTCGTGCAGGTCTATAGCGGCGGCAATGAAGGCCCGAAGGCATGGGACGCGCATGATGATCTGAAAAAGAATCACGACCTGCACTGTGCGGAGACCGACGGCCCCATCGCCGCGCTGCTCGATGATTTGAAGATCAGCGGCATGCTCGACAGCACGCTCGTCGTGTGGGGAGGTGAGTTTGGCCGCTCGCCCGTCGCCGAGAACGGCAAGGGCCGTGATCATCATCCGAAAGGCTTCACGATGTGGATGGCCGGTGGCGGCATCAAAGGCGGTCAGATTTACGGCGCGACGGATGAATTCGGTTACAGCGCCATCGAGAACAAAGTCTCCGTGCCTGATCTGCATGCGACCATGCTGCATCAGCTCGGTCTCGATCACGAAAAGCTCACCTACCGCTTCACAGGGCGGGATTTTCGCCTCACGGACGTGTATGGCGACGTGGTGCATGACATCATCGCATGAAACGCCTGCTCATCGCCCTTCTCCTGCTCTCGTCCTTCGCGGCAGCGGCACCACGCCCCAATATCATCGTCATCCTGGCCGATGACATGGGATTCTCCGATCTCGGCTGCTACGGCGGCGAGATCCAAACACCGAACCTCGACAAACTGGCCGCCGAGGGCATGCGCTTCTCGCAGTTCTACAACTGCGCCTTGTGCGGACCGTCGCGTGCGGCGCTGATGACGGGCCTGCATCCGCATCAGGTCGGCATGACGCAATGGACCGGGCTGCTCACGAACAACTGCGTGACGATGTTTGAGGTGCTGAAACGCGCCGACTACACCACCTGTGCCGTCGGGAGACTCGACATGCTCACGGCGGAGGACTGGCACGATCCACAGAACATCTCGCATCATGTGGATCGCTACTTTGGCACCACCGGGCATCAAGGTCCGGGCAACTACTTCGCCAACACCCGCAACACGGCCTTCTACCGCGATGGAAAGCCCTACACGATCCCCGATGGCGACTACAAGACCGACCTCATCACCGACTTCACCATCGAGTTCCTCCAGCAGCGCGATCAAACGAAGCCCTTCCTGCTCTACATGAGCCATTACGCGCCGCACTGGCCACTGCATGCGAAGGAGGCCGACATCGCGAAGTATCGTGAGCTGTATCGCAAACTCGGTTGGGACTCCGCGCGTGAGCAGCGGCTGAAGCGCCTCGTTGAAAGCGGCATCCTGCCGGCCGACACGAAACTCTCACCGCGCGAGGCTCGTGCTGCCGCATGGAGTGAAGCGGAGCATCTCGACTGGGAAGCGGAGCGCATGGCCGTCTTTGCCGCGCAGATCGACTGCCTCGATCAAAGCTTGGGCCGCGTGATGGAGGCCGTGCGTGGCACCAACACGCTCGTCTTCTTCCTCAGCGACAACGGCGCGTCCGACAAAGCTGTCGGTCAGCTCGACAAGCCGGGACAAACTTGGCGTGCCGATGGCAGACACACCCGCGTGGGCAACAAGCCCGACATCATGCCCGGTCCGGGCGACACCTTCGTCACCGCCGGTCCCTCTTGGTCCAATGTTTCCAATTCCCCCTTCCGCCTTCACAAGCAGTCGAATCACGAAGGCGGCATTTCATCACCGCTCATCGCCTGGTGGCCGGGAGTCGTGCCTGCGGGCAAAATCAGCCCTGAGGTCAGCCACATCACCGACCTCACCGCGACCGTCTTCGATGTCGCCGGCCAAAATTATCCCACCGCCTTCGACAATCGCGTCGTGACGCCCATCGCCGGCAAATCACTGCTGCTCGTGCTCAAAGGCGGCACACGAGTCGGCCACGAATCTCTCTGCTGGGCCACTTCCGGCAGCAAAGCCGTGCGCATCGGCGACTGGAAGCTCGTCGCGCTTCCAGGCAAGCCTTGGGAACTCTACGACCTCAAGATGGATCGCACCGAACTCAACGATCTCGCCCCCCAGCAACCCGAACGCGTCGCCGCGATGGCGAAGGTGTTTGAGGCTTGGCAGAAGAAGTAGGTGAAGGCGAAGAAACTTCACCGTTTCGCACGTTGGTCTGCATTCCCATGATGCGCCCGCTTCTTTTCTGTCTTCTCGCCTCTTCGTTGTCCGCTGCCGACTGGCCCACCTATCGTGGCGATGCTTCGCGGAGCGGTTACTCGGCGGAGACGATCCCGAACCAGCTCCGGCAGCGCTGGGAGTTTCGTTTGCCCGCCGCACCGAAGCCCGCATGGCCGACTTCGGATCGCATGGAGTATGATCTGGCGTTTCAGCCGATCATTGTGGGCGATCTCGTGCTCTTTGGCAGCTCGGCGGATGATCAGGTGTATGCGCTGGATGCGATGACCGGGCGCATTCGCTGGCGCTTTTTCAGCGAGGGGCCGGTTCGCTTCGCACCAGCTGCGTGGAAGGACCGTGTGTTTGTGGCGAGTGATGACGGGCATCTCTACGCGCTGGCTTTGGCGGATGGGAAGGTGCTCTGGAAGCACCGCGCCGGCCCGGGCCCGCAGTGCGTGCTGGGAAATGAACGCATGATCTCGCACTGGCCGGCTCGTGGCGGTCCGGTGGTGGTGGATGACAAGGTGTATTACTCAGGGGGCATCTGGCCGAGTGATGGCGTCTTTCTCCATGCGCTCGACGCGGCCACGGGCAAACCCGTCTGGCACAACAGCGAGACCGGCGGCCTTCACATGGCGCAACCACACGGCGGAGCCGAGGCGGACAGCGGTGTGGCACCGCAGGGTTACCTGCTGGCCACGGAGGCGGCTTTGATTGTGCCAACGGGCCGCGCGGTGCCAGCGGTGTTCGAGCGTGGCGATGGGAAACTGCGCTACTACCATCTGCAAAAGAATCAGCAGCGCGGCGGCACGCGCACCGTGCTCACGGAGTCGAGCTTCCTCAATGCGGGCTGCCTTTTCGATGTGAAGACGGGCGACATGACCTCGCAGTTCGGCATGGGATCGGCGGTGGCGATTCCCGGCGGCGTGGTGCGCGCGGAGGGCCGCTCGCTGGCGACGTATCGCTGGAAGGACGTGGAAAAGATCGACCGCAAAGGCGCAGCCTCCATCGTGCGAACGCTCGTGCAGGACAAGCTCACGCCGCTCGAGAAGGAAGTGCTGGAGTTCATCATCACCGGTCCCGAGGCCGTGATCGGCTTTGACGGCCAGATCAGCGCCATCGACTACAACGGCCAGCGCACGGAATGGTGGAAGCAAAAGGTCGAAGGCCGTGTGCTTGGCCTCGCCGCAGGCAATGGTCGCGTCGTCGCCACCACGGACAAGGGCGTCGTCTATCTCTTCGATGGCAATCCCGCGCCGCTGCCTGCACCGGCGTCTCCCGTGGCAGTGGAGAAACTGGACGACAAAGCCGTTGCGGAGGCGAAGGCCATTCTGGACGCCGCTGCGATCAAAGGCGGCTACGCGGTGTTGCTTGGAGCCGGTCGCGGTGATCTGGCGCTGGCGCTCGCTCAGCAGTCGGACCTGAACATCGCGGTGGTGGAGCCGAACAAGAAACTCGCGGCTGATGCGCGGCTGCGAATCGCAAACGCGGGACTTTATGGCACGCGCATTAGTGTTCACGTCGTGCCGCTGGATGCCACGCAGTTTCCCAAGCAGTTCGCGAATCTCATCGTCGCCCCGCTCGATGCGAAGCTCGCCGGCAGCAAGGCATTGCAGGCTGAGATGCGCCGCATCCGCCGACCTTACAGCGGACTGATTTGCACCAGCGCTTCTGGCAAGGTGAAGCTCGAAAAAGCCAGCGCTCCGACAGGTGCTGGAAGTTGGACGCATCAGAACGGCAGCGCCGCGAACACGCTCTGTTCCGATGACGAACTTGTGAAGGGCAAGCTGTCCATGTTTTGGTTCCGCGATGTCGAGTTCGAGGTCGCAAACCGCCATGGGCAAGGCCCAGCGCCGCTCATTTCGCAGGGTTACATGGTCACCAGCGGGGTGAACGGCCTCTGCTGCCTCGACGCCTACAACGGGCGCAAATTGTGGGAGTTCGACGTGAAGAACCTGCTCATCGACTTCGACGGCATCCATCACGATGTCGGCATCGGCGACACCGGCGGGCCGTTCTGCATCGGCGGCGACTCCGTTTATGTCAAAAGCGGTACGCGCTGCCTGCGCATCGACCTCGCCACCGGCAAGCTCGTGCGTGAATTCGCCACGCCCGTCGCCACCGATGCCGCGAATCGGAACTGGGGCTACCTCGCCTTTGAAAACGGCCTGCTTTTTGGCTCCGTCGAAAACGCCGCGCACAACGTCAGCCCGCGCTACCAGCTCACCAATTTGCGCACCGAGTCCGTGCTGTTCTTCGCCATGGACCCCGCAACAGGTGCGATGAAATGGAAGCACGAACCCAAGGGCTCCATCCGCCACAACAGCGTCGCCATCGCTGGACAGCGTGTCTATTTGATCGACCGCCCCATCGTCGAGGCGGACCGCGTCACGAATCCCAAACGCGAAGGCAAGGCCGCGCCGAAGCTCACGCACAGCCAGGTTCCTGCGGGCACCTTGATCGCTCTCGACTCCTCCACCGGCAAAGTCCTATGGGAAAACAAAGACGACATCTGGGGCACGCAGGTCGCCGTCAGTGCAAAGCACGGCGTGCTGCTCATGAACTACAAAGCCGTTCGGCATAACTTCTTCGAACTGCCCTCCGAGGTCGGCGGACGCCTCGCGGGCTTCGACATCGTCACCGGGAAGCGTTTGTGGGATCAGGACGGCAAGTATCAAACCCGTCCGCTCATCAATGACGCCACGATCTATGCTCAAGGCGGTGCCTGGGACCTCAAAACCGGCTCCCCCGTCGAATGGGAGTTTCAGCGCTCTTATGGCTGTGGCCAGATCGCCGCCAGCAAGAACCTCATGCTCTTCCGCAGCGCCACGCTCGGCTACGTCGATCTCACCCGCAAGGCGGGCACCGAAAACTACGGCGGCATCCGCCCCAGTTGCTGGATCAACGCCATCCCCGCCTCCGGCCTCGTCCTGGTGCCGGACGGCTCATCGAAATGCCATTGCAGCTATCAGATGCGGGCCTGGTTTGCCTTGCAGGGTGAGTGAGAACTCCGCCATGACCTTGATCAATCATCGGCGCGGCTTCAGTGGCCCGACTCGCCATCGCGGCCTCCGGGTGGTTGCGTTGATGGCGCTCCTCGGAAACGCGGCTCACGCCTGTCAGGTGCCGGTCTTTCGTTATGCGCTCGAACGCTGGGAGCCTGCGCCTTATACACTGACCATCACGCCGGGCAGGGGAGGGCTGAGCGCCGGTGAACAAAAGATCGTCGAACATCTACGGCATCCGCAGACTCCGGCGAACTTGGAGATCGAGATCAAACCGCCCGCCGAAAAACCATCGCTGGCTTTGCAGTGTCCGCTCAAGCGCAACGATGATGCACGCGAGCCGATCTGGCAGTCGGATCTGACCCAGGCAAATGCCCTCGCGATTCTGGATTCTCCTGCTCGGAGTGAGTTGAGAAGGCGATTGCTTGGCGGACAGACCGCCGTCTGGGTGCTGCTGGAGTCGGGTGATGCGGCCAAAGACGCGGCCGCCTTCGCCACGCTCGGGGAGTCGATGAAGGCCGCCCAGGAACGATTGAAACTGCCCGAGGGCGTCATCACTCAGGACGAGGCAAACGATCCTGCCAGGCGCCGCGAGAACGCCGATGTGCTGCAATCCGATCTGCCGCTGAAGATTGATTTTTCCACGCTGCGTCTGAGCCGACAAAATGCGGAGGAGGCGGCGCTGCTCGCCATGCTGATGCATGCCGAGCCGGATCTGGGCGATTATGTGAAGGAGCCGATGGTGTTTCCAGTGTTCGGTCGTGGACGGGCGCTGGAGCCGCTGATCGGCAAGGGCATTCACGCGGACAACCTGCTCGAAGCGGCGGCTTACCTCTGCGGCGCATGCTCCTGCGAGATCAAGGAGCAGAACCCAGGCATCGACTTGCTCATGGCCGCAGATTGGACACCCGTGGCGAGCAAGGAAGTGATCGAAACGGTGGTGATCACCGGCGCGGACACCGCGAGCAAGGACGATGAGTCCCGGCGGTTGTTGGGGATGATCGTCGTGGCCGGCATGGTGGCCTTGCTGCTCAAAGGCTGGCTGATCGCACGCTGGTTTGCCCGCCGGAAGCGACGGTCTTAAACAGAGTGCGCGGCGGGCTTGGTATCGCGACATCGTGTTGAACCGCGCAAGGGGCGGGTTTGACCGGCGTTTGGGCATCATGCGCCACTTTTTGATCGCCTTGCTTGCTTCATCTTCATTCGCCGCCGAGCCGCTCGTTTTTGTCACCGCCTTCGCCTCTGGCGACAAAGCGGGCATTCATGCCTTCACCTTCGATTCGGAGAAAGGCGCGCTCAAGCCGCTGCATCGCACGACAGACATCCAGAACCCGTTTTTCATCGCCGTGTCGCCGGACAAACGGTTTCTCTACGCCATCGACGCGGAGAATTTTGGCGGTGATGAGGATGAAAACGTCGCCGCCTTTGCTCTCGAAGGCCGCACAGGCCGGATGAAGCGCCTGAATCATCAATCCGCACGCGGCACGGCCTCCTGCTACCTTGATGTCGATGCCACTGGCAAGTCCGTGCTTGTCGCAAACTACTCCAGCGGCAGCGTTGCCTCGCTTCCCGTGCAGCAGGACGGCTCCCTCGGCGAAGCCGTTTCGTTTTTCCAGCACAGCGGCTCCAGCGCCGATCCGCAGCGGCAGAAAGGCCCGAACGCGCACTGTTTCGTCATCAGCCCGGACAACAAGCACGCCCTCGCTGCCGATCTCGGCATCGACAAGATCATGATCTACACGCTTGATGCCGCGAAGGCCCAACTCGTTCCCAATGAGGCCCAGCCATTCGCCAAACTCACGCCCGGCAGCGGTCCGAGGCATCTCACCTTCCACCCGAACGGCAAACTCGTGTATGTCATCAACGAACTCGCCAACACGATCACCGTCTTCGATTGGAGCTCCGCCGACGGCACGCTGAAGGAGAAACAAACCATCGCCACGCTGCCCACCGACTTCATTGGCAAGAGCTACACCGCCGATCTGAAGATCACACCCGATGGCAAGCACCTCTACGGCACCAATCGCGGCCACGACAGCATCGCCAGCTACCGCATCGCTGAGGATGGCAAGCTCACACTGCTCGCCATCCAACCCAGCGGTGGCAAGGGGCCGCAGAACCTGCTGGTGACGCCAGATGGGAAGTGGCTGCTCTGCGCGAACATGCCGGGGAACAATGTCGCGGTGTTCAAGATCGAAGCCGCGAGCGGCGCGATCACTGCGCATGGTGAGCCAGTCGAGGTGCCGATGGCCTCGTGCATTCGGTGGATGGAATAGAGTGGTCCGCACAGTCCTCTGTGCGGCGGCTCGAAAGCTCTTGGTGTTATTTCCGACCAAACTATCCGCACAGAGGACTGTGCGGACCACTTTGCTAGCCCCCCCGCACTACCTGAAAGAGTCCGGTAGCTCATTGGGCAAGCTGTGCTCCTTTGCCGCTCGTATGAACCCTCTCCAAGACACACGCACTCGGATGTTGATCTCAGGCTCGACGCTTGCTGCTCAGGCTGGGTTAAGTGCTGCGGCAACCATTCTGGGAGCGGGTGCCCCGGCAGGTCTGGCGTTGGCAAATGTCGTCATGGGTGCCCTCGGCGGTCTGGCGGGGAACTCCTTGGTCACGGATGTGCACGCGGCTCTGGATCGTCCCGTCACTGATCCTGACGCTCGGCGCTGGAATCATGACCTCCTGCGTGCCGGCGCGCTGGCGGTCAGCGACATCATCAAAACTCAGGCGTCTGAGTTCAATACGGCCACTGAGGCATCTGTGCTCAAGCTCGCCGCAGTCGTCGCCAAGCACTACGATCAGGTCGATGACGACCTGCCCATGGCTGTGGTCACAGAAGATGAGGTGAAGGAATCTCTGGCAAAGGGCGAGGCATTTCAGCAGGAGCAGGCGGGTTCACCAGCGCTGTGGACGGCCTTCCTGCATCACGTCATCCAGTCCAGCGTCAGCCTCCCGACCTTGAATCAAACCGTGCTCGATGCCCTGGGCAGCGAGATCGCGCGGCGCTTTCATCGGCACCTCTTTGAGGTGTTGAAGTTCGACTTTGATGCCGCCGGATCACCCACGGGAGGTCGTGCCTATGCATCGGTTACGCTGCGGCTGCTCACGCGATGCTCGGCCAATGACGAGCGCCTGCTCGACATGGTGACAAAGCTTGAACGGGTGAATGTCGAAGGCCATCGTATCACGCACGAAAAGCTGGATCAGACGAATGCGAAGCTGGATGACCTAGCCAAAGCGCACCATCCCATCATTGCCTACTGCGCGGAGTTGCAGCGTGTCTTCGAGGTGCATGAAAACCTCGGCCTACCACCACCGGGGAACCCAGAGGAAAGGGACGAGCCGCTGGCGATTCGTCAGCTCTTCGTCAAGCCCACCTGCACGGAGGAGCATCACAGCCCGAATGCCTTCGATCAAAAGCTGCGTGAAGAAGAGAACCCCGCCAAGCCGCTGCTGCCCTTGTTGGTGGAGCACAAGCGTGTCGTCCTGCTGGCCGATCCCGGTATGGGCAAGTCCACCTTGGTGCAGTGGCTCATCAACAGTCTGGCCGGGCAGATGCTTGATCCAGAGATCAGCACCCCGTTTCCCGGAGCCATCCCGCTGCCCTTCATCCTGCGCGACCTCGTGCCATTGCTGCCGGACGATCATCAGAAGTGGACATGGACTGCCTTACTGAAGGCCTTCAAGGAATACAAACCCGGCCGCACTGCCGCCGAGGCTCTAGCTGCGCCTTTGGTCAATAACAAGGTCGCCTTCGCCACGTTGCTCAAGTCGGACCATACCTTCTTCCTCATTGATGGTCTGGATGAGATCGGCGACCCCGAGCGGCGCAAGGCGCTACGAGACGCCTTGTGGCAGGGGTTTGAGTCGCATCCGCAGGCTCGATTTCTGGTTACCTCACGCATTGTTGGCTATGATGAGGCCGTGGTGCATGAGGAGGTCGTCCGCCCGACTGATAAGTTACATAGGCCGGGTTCCAAGTTGGTGCGAGAAATGAAAAGACAGGTTGAGTCATCCGAAATTGGTAAGCGTCAGGGGTTGAACATAGCCGATTTAGAATCGCTTCAAGCTGCCCACGCCACCCTCCTCTACCTCGCTCCCTTCGACGACAGCCAGCAGGACCTCTTCGCCCGAAACTGGTATCTGCCGCGTCTTGGAGAAGCCGCAGGCACGGAGCGGGCGGCGATTTTTATGGAGGCGGTGCGGCGGCATCCTTCCACGCAGGTGATTGGGCGCGTGCCTAATCTGCTCTACCTTCTGGCACTGCTCTACCGGCACAAGGCGCATCTGCCGGATGGCCGGGCGCAGGTGTATGCCGCCATCTCGGATGCTTACCTGGAGGGCATCCCCCTAGCGCGTCAGCTCCAGCATCAGCCGGGGCTCTCGGTGCCCTACACGCTTCAGGAAAAGGAGAGCTTCCTGGCCACCATCGCCATGCACGTGCAGGTGCGGCGTGGAGAACTGGCGAAGGAAGCGAAGAAGAAACGCGAAGAACACAGCGGCGAGGTGCTGGCGACGAGCGCGGAGTTGCGCCAGTGGCTGGCCCCGAGCTTCAACGGCGCGCAGACGCCGGAGGACTGCGCGGCGGTGGATGAGTTCATTCAGTTTGTGGCCCGCCGCGCCGGGTTGCTGCTGCCGCGTGGGGAAGGGGTCTTCGCCTTTGCTCACCTGTCCTTCCAGGAATACTACGCCGCCCGGCATTTGAAGGCGGAGTTCAGCCGTCTCAGCTTCGGCAGCGATGATCCTGAGAACCTGCCTGTGGCGGCCATCCAGGCCAGCTACGAGAAGCTCATCGAATGGTCGCGCGAGGCCTCATGGCGGGAGGTCTTCATCTTCCTGGTGGAGAGCCAGAAGGAGGACGTTCACATCACCTGGGCACTGGTGCAGAAGGTTTTCCTCACAGACGCAGCGAAAGACAACGCAGAGGAACCTGACCAATCTGGCCAGCCGCACCGCTGTCTGCCACTTGCCGCCGCCGAGCTGCTGGCCAGCCTCTCGATCAACCGCGATGTGAGCCTGCACGACAGCCACCGGCAGAAGATCTGGAGCAGCCTGTGGCAGGCCTACTTGCGCTGGTCATTTAAGATTGAATTCGCTCATCCCTGGGCTATCGCCCCCAGCTTGCTGCAAGCCACACCTTACCAGCCGCAAGTGGTGCAGGCCCTGGTTGAGCAGGCGGCAATGTCCACCGAGTTGAGTCTGAGATCTTGCAACCAACTCGCTAACTTCTTCTTCCTTACTCAGCTGACTCAGATGCTCACCCTCGATCTCAGTTGGTGTCCTGGGTTCAAGAATTTGGGACTGTTGCGCGACTTGTCTTTGCAGTCGCTTTACCTTGGAGGCTGCGCCGGTGTGGAGTGCTTGGAGCCACTTTGCGCCTTGCCATTGCAGTCGCTTAACCTCGGTGAATGCACTGGGGTAACGAGCCTGGAGCCGTTGCGCGCTTTGTCCTTGCAGTCGCTTAGGCTCTGGGGCTGCGCCGGGGTGACGAGCCTGGAGCCGCTGCGTGCCTTGCCATTGCAGTCGCTTAACCTCAATCGCTGCACTGGGGTAACGAGCCTGGAGCCGCTGTGTGCCTTGCCCTTGCAGGAGCTTAACCTCGATGGCTGCACTGGGGTAACGAGCCTGGAGCCGCTGTGTGCCTTGCCCTTGCAGGAGCTTGACCTCGATGGCTGCACTGGGGTGACGAGCCTGGAGCCGCTGCGTGCCGTGCCCTTGCAGACGCTTGACCTCAGTGGCTGCACCGGGGTGACGAACTTGGAGCCGCTGCGTGCCTTGCCCTTGCAGTCGCTTGACCTCAGTGGCTGCACCGGGGTGACAGAGGCGGAGGTGGCGGCGCTGAAGCAGGCTTTGCCGGGCTGCAAGATCACTGGCCGCTGATTTCGAGGACAGTATCGCTTCCCTCGGAAGAATGGCGGTGAGGAGTTTGAGCGGTGGGCATGATTGACCATTCCTTTCTCGAGGTGAACTCGCCTGCAACTGCACTGTTGCAATCAACCTTCTGTGGTGTGTGCAGTGCCGAGTTCATGGCTGGAGGTAGAGATGAGATAATGCGGTGGGACAGGAGCGCGGCCACTCTTGTCCTCCCATCGAAAGCCACGCGGATGCGCCGCCATTGTTTTGGACGCGGGCAAAAGTGCCCGTGCTCCTTTTCACCGCACCTCCCACGCAGGCGGCAGGTCCTTCGACTCCGGCCCATAGGTCTGCGACACGACGAAGCCACTGGCCTGTGAAGTGTAGAAAATTCGCCCATTGCTCACGACGGCTCCCAAGCACTCGCGTGAATCAATCGCGGGGCCGGTGGAGACGAGTTTGCCGTCCTGGCTGAGGTCGATCATGTCCATGTTCGCGCCGAGCACATACGGCTCGCTCATCGTGAAGCGGCAGCAGGCGTAGTTGGTGAGGATGCTGAAGGTCACCTTGCCGGTCTCGCGGTCGAAGATATTGCCTTTTCCGCGCAGGGCATTGGAGAACATGAAGCGCTCGCCGACGCTGACGACATTGAGCGCGGAGGTCACGGCGTCGGACTTCCACACGAGCTTGCCAGTGTTCGCGTCGAGGCACCAGACGAAGCGGTCGTCCGTGCCTTGCTGCGCACGGTTGAAGCCGCCAATGTAGAGCTTGCCATCGCGTGCGCTGAGTGTGCACTTGGCGGTGACGTAGTAGTCGTTGGTCTGCCAGAGGATGTTCCCGGTTTTCGGGTCGATGCAGCAGGTGAGGCCGTTGTTTTTCACGGGAAGACCGCGCCGGGCGCGCTGATCCGCGTCGTAGCCGAAGAAGACGCTGTAGTAGAGCTTGCCATCGAGGATGCAGATGCCGCAGTCGTTGCCGCCGCGACCCTGGTCATAAAAATCCTTCTCCCACACGACCTTGCCAGTTTCCAAATCCCAAGCCCACACGCGCGGGTGATGGTTCTTCGGGTAATACGGGTTGTCGTTCGAGTAGATGAAGCTCATCACCTCGCTGCCGTCTGCAGGCTTTACCGGCTCACCGCCGAAGGTGTAGGGCTTCTCGCTGCCTTGCGGCGCATAATCGCCGGAACCGCTCGCATAGATGGCGATTTTGCCCGCGACTACCGGCGGAAACTGTCGGCTCCAGCTCGGACTGCCGGTGAAGGGCGCTTCCCACAGCATGTTACCCGTCGCGGCATCGAGACAGCGCACGAACGACTTCTTCATGCCCGCCTGCGGAATGAGAAGCTTGCCGTCGATGTAGAGCGGCGAGGTGAAGCTCAAGTACACATCCGGCCACCAGCGCCGCCACAGCAGGCGGCCGGTGTCCTGTTCCACCGCGATGATCTGCCCCTCCGCCGTGTGCGTGTAGAGCCTGCCGCCGCCGCAGACGGGCAGATGTTTGACTGTGCCTTCGAGACGACGCGCCCAGCGCATGCGCAGCGGCGGTTTGAGGTCCTGGTTGTTCGAGTTCTGGCCCGCGAAGTTGCCGTAGTTCGTGTACCAGTCGTATTTCGCGTCGGCGAGCTTGCCGGTGAGCGGAGAGCGGATCGTGGGAATGCTATTCGGTGCTTTCCGCACGAGTTCAGCTTTGAGCATCGGATTGAGACGATACAGACGCCCATCTTCCGACCCCACAAACACGACTCCGTTGGCAACGGCTGCCGGAGCAGTGATCGGAGCATCGCTGAGGACATGCTCACGAGTCTTTCCACCGTCCAAGGGGGCTAAATGAAGCTTGCCGTTTAAATCTCCAAAAATCACATGCCGCTTCGTGAGCACGGGCGGCGCGATGGCTCCCGCTCCGCTGAGTGGTTTCGACTCCTTGGTGCTCATGTCATGCCGGATCAATCCACGTCCGCTCTCCGGCTTCACGCGAAACACATCACTCCCACGAATCGCCACCGGCGAAAAGCTCAGTAGGCCGTCCATGCGGATGTTGGTGTCCGTTCCTGCGACGAAGTCGCCGGTTTTGAGCGTGTCGCCTTCGAGACGCATGATGTCCACGCGACCCGCATTGTCACGGCGGTGCCATTGCACATAGACAGTGCCCTCGTCATCGGCGCTCTGGCCGAAGGTGGCGGGATATTCTTTGCCGGACCACTCGGGGATCTCGCCCGTGGCCTTCAGCTTGGGCGCAGCGCCCGTGTCTTCGAGGAACAAGGTGCGGCCACCAGCGGGAATGACGACAATGTTGCCTTTAATCAAGCAGATGTCGCGCGAGCACACGAAATGATCCTTCCAATTTACGCGACCGTCGCTGGAGGTCGGCTTCGTGCCGGGCTTGAGCGTGGCAAGCATGCGCTTCTCGCAAAACGCGGCCCAAGACTCGCCGCTCCAGCGGTTGCCATCAAAGCCGACGACTTCCTTCACAAAATCCCATTTCCACTGCTGCTCGCCTTCAAACGTGAGCGCCAGCACCTGCGCACCGAGCGTGGCGACATACACGCGATCCTTCGCCACGACCGGCGTGCTGAAGATCGGTTCGCCGCAGTCGATCTCCTTCACCATTGCACCCGTTTCGCGATCCAGCACATAATAAATCCCGGCCGTGGTGCCGAAGTGCAGGTATTTCCCCGCGATGGCGGGTGAGGAGACGTTGTTCACGTTTTGCTTGCCGCCCTTGCTTTGAAAGCGCCAGACCTCCTTCAGCGTCGCCGCGTCAAAACACGCCGCGCAGCCCGAGCCATCGACGACATACACCTTGCCACCCGCCACGACCGGCGAGGCATAGATGCCATCCGTCATCGCCACCGCGCCTTGCAGCCCGAGTTTTTCGACATCCAGGTCGATCTGAGCAGCGTTGCCGCTGTGCGCCGCATTGAACATGAACTGCGGCCAGTCTTCAGCGAGGACGGCGGTGGTGAAAAAGAGGAGGGCGAGGCGAAACATGCCTGCTAATACGAGCGCCACGCGTGTTCCTCGCAGCGGCGGCCACATGCGCGGATCAGGCGGGCACCAAAAGACTCGGATCGACTGCTTCAAGCGGCTCACCGAAGAAGAAAGCGCCAAAATCATCGCCATACGGCAGTTTTTCAGCCGGCGGCCAAAAGGCGCGGTTACGAATGGCGCTAATAACACCCTCGGCGCAGGCACGGGCGCTGTCGAGCAGCGGACCGTCGAGGACGGACCATTCATCCAGGCCGATCTCAGGCTTCGTCTTGCTCAGCGTGACATGCGCGGTGGTGATTTTTTCGTCAGGGAAGCGGCGCTCCATCGCCAGGCGGTAAAGCGGCAGTTGCAGATCGACCCAGCGTGCTGTGGTGCCGTCGCTGCTCGTCACCAGCGACCATGCGGGATGGCTCTCCGGCTCCTCTCCGCGCTTGAGCGGTGTGAGGTGGTAGTTCTCGACGGTCTTGCGCATCTTTTTCTGCACGTCAAAGGCGGAGCGCGTTTTGAAGTCGATCAAACGCACGCCGAGCTGCGCGTGACGCTCCACGCGGTCCACGGTGCCGTTGATGGTCATGCCCGCGAGCGTCCACGGATCATCCTCGGGGCTGATGCGCGTCTCGGCGGCGATGATCTGCCAGCCTTGCAGCCGTTGTTCTGCTTCCTTCTCCGCCCACCAGCCGAGACGCTGCCGTGCGGACTCGCGCTGGATGGTCACAGGCACGGTGAGACGTGCGCCGTAGATGCCGTGCAGGCGGCGGTCGAGGATGGCATGAAACGCGGCGCGGATTTTTTCCGGGTCGGTCAAAACGATCGCATCGGGGTCTTGCGCAAAGGTTTCCAGCACGCCATGCAGCAGGCTGCCGAATTCCATCGCGTCCATCTCCGTGCGCGTGGCGTCGATCTCGCTCATGCGCAGGCCGTGGCGCAGGTAAAAGCGGAACGGGCATTGCAGGTAGTCGCGGAACTGTGTGACGCGCAGCTTGTGGAAAACGCTGTTGTCATCCGGCAGCGGCTGCGGGCGCAGACGCCAGGCGAGCTGCCACGGCATGGGATCGGCGCGGCGCGGCGGCTTGTTGAAGAAATGCAGCGTGCGCGCGGGCAGGTCGGCGTCGGCGCATTGAAACAGCAGGCGCGAGGGGCGCAGCGGCTCCTCCGCCGTGCCGGTGCGGCCAAAGATGAAATCGACGCGCCCGCCATTGTGACGACGCGACTCGATAAGCGTGGTCATGAGGCAGGCGTCGCGGGCAAAGCGTGTGTCGTTGTTCCGCAGGCCGAGCGCCCGTCTTGCGGAGTCGGGCAGGAAGGTGTGGCCGATGATGGCCTCGGGCGCCTTGCCGTCGTTCATGCCGGTAATGATGAGATGCGGCGCATCCTCCCAAAGCAACTCCAGCCAGCCTTGCAGGTCGATGTCACGGGCCTGGCGTTCGGGATAGAAAATTTGATCTCCCAGCGCGAGCAGCAGCAGCTCCAGGCGATGCGCGGGATCGAGTCCGCCGGGAAACAGATGTGCCGCAGGTCCATCAAGCGCGTCGAGCACCTCGCTGACCTGATCCGCGATGGCGGCGAAGACCGCGTCCTGCGGACTGTCGCTGCGGAAGCGACGCGCGGCGAAGACTTCGCCGAGGAATTCGGTGAGCGCGGTGCCGAAGTCCGGCGCGGCGAGAGATTTGAGCACGCCGTCGATCCACGCGAGGCCCGCAGGCACGGCGCTCGGTTTTTTCGGATCGCTGAAGACACGCGGGGCCAGTTCGAGCGCGTCATCCAGCGTGTCTGGCAGCGATGTGACCGCGAGTGTGTCGAGATCATCCAGCAGTTGTCTCAAAGAGGGCTTCTCGCCTGTTTGCACCTCGACTCGGCGGCGGATCGTCTCCGCCACATCGGGACAGCGCATGAACTCCGCCACGGCACGAAACGAACGCGTGGCCGCGAGCTGTGAAACAATGCGCAGCAGGTGAAACACGCCATGCGTGCCCATGCGACGGCCCGCAGGGTCAAACGCGCCGATGTCACGCGCCGCGAGCGCCTTTTCCAGCGGCGCGGTGATTTCCACATCCGCCACGCCGATGGCTGCGACACTGCCGGGGTCGTTGTATGGCGCAAGCAACTCGACCGCGGCCTCTGCCTGCTCGGAAGGCGTGCCGCCTTGATGAATCGTCGTCTCGGGCGTCGGGATGTCGATGGGCCGCGTGAGCCATGTCTCGGCCACCGGACGACCCCAGAGGTCGAAAGCATCTCGATGCGTTGCCTCCGGCGCGTAAACGAGCACTTCGACGGGCAAAAGGCGGGACCAGTGTTGCAGCGCTTCGACGGCCAGCGATGAAGGATCGAGCACACCGGCCATCACCACGCGCTGAATGCCCGCCGGTGGCTCGCCACGCGCAGCGGCATGGCGGCGCGTGGCTTGCCAGTCGGTGAAACCACGTTCCTCTGTCGCGATTACGCAATGACGCTCGATGCTGGCCAGATCACGCCAGCGCTCCGGCTCCATCTCGGAATGTTCAAGCAGCCGGGCCACATCGGCGAGACTGAGACCTTTTTCATTCAGCGTCTCGCGCACTTCGAGCAGATCGCCCGCCGATTTCAGCGCCCAGGTGAAGCCACGCTCGACGGGATCGACCGGGAACACGTTGCGATGCGCGTTCAAGTCGATGCGCAGCAGCTCCGCCGCCCAGATGAGCCGTGTTTCGAGCGAACCGGCGGGTTTCATCTCCGGTGCGTGCTCGGGCGAGGTGAGGAAATCCGGCGTCACCACGCGTGGCGGCAGCACGGCGGCGTTTTTTTCCGCCGCATGCACCGCAAGCGCCTCGCGCAACCTGCGGCTGGCGTTGCGTGTCGGAACGATGATCAGCCACTCGCTCAAATCGAGCGCCCCCTGGCCGCTCCAGCCTGCCGCGACATGTTCCACCACTGCATGCACCAACGGACGATCCCATCCGAGAAAACGCCGCGTCGCTGATGAAAGCGATGCCGCGAAAAGATCGGCAGCGCTCTCGTCGGCGGAGGTGGGACGCGTTTGGTGTGGCATGCGCGAGAAGTGCGGCGGGAGACGCGTAGCGTCAACGTGGCAGCTTTGAAATTGACGCAAGCCCCGCCGCTTTTTCGCGTTCCAGCCGCTCGCATGAAATTCCTCGCCTTTCTTTTTGTCGCCTCGCTGACCCAAGCCGCTGACTTGCAGCCGCTGATGGCCCTGCCAGATCAGATCGTGCTTCAAGATGATTTTTCCAAAGCCGGGCCGCTCGACAAAAAGGCCTGGGCGAAGCGCCAGGGTACGCAATGGACGGTGGAAGATGGCGTGTTTCGTGGAAAGCCCTCCACAGCGGAGTTTCAGGCGTCGAAGAAGGATCACAAAGGTCTGGAGCCCCGCCTTTCGGCACCGATCACGCCGCCGCAGTTCATCGCGAAGTTTTCCGTGCGCTTCGATGGCGGCAGCGAGACAGCCATCGTGCCGTTTGTCGAGTTCGGTCATCACGTTTGCCGCGTGCGGTTCACCAAGGACGGCGCGGAGGTGCTGGCGGATGGCGAATCGACCAAGGTCGCGGAGTCGAAGGATCTCAAATACGAACCCGGCAAGTGGCTGCACGCGCTCGCCGAGCTGAAGGGCGACGAGTTCGTCATCCAATTCGACGGCGGGCCGACGATCTACGCGAAGCACGCCTGCTTTGCGAAAGCGGTGGAAAGCGGCGGCAATGGTCTCGGTCTCGCCGGGCCTAAAGGCGGCACGGTCGAACTCGACAACGTCACGCTTTGGAGCATCAAAGCCGACGCACAGCCCGCCTGGGCCGCCAAACGGGATGCATTGCCGAAGTTCGAACCCGTGACCCTTGCGAAGAAGAAAGCCCAATGAACATGATGAACACACGCCGCCATTTCCTCCAAACCGCCGCTCTCAGCGCCATCGCCGCGCCGAACATCCTGCGTGCGCAAGACTCGAAGCAAAAAATCCGTGTCGCTTGTGTCGGCATCGGCCAGATGGGCAACGGGGCGGTCAGTGGATCGCGTGATGAGGAGATCGTGGCGTTTTGCGATGTCGATTGGCGTGATCTCGGTGGGCGTAGCGCTTTTGAAATCGCCAAGAAGCATCCGAAGGTGCCGAAGTTCACCGACTTCCGCGACATGCTCGACAAGAAGGGCTCTGAGATCGACGCCGTGCTCATCTCCACGCCGGATCACACGCATTTCGCCGCCGCCATGGCCGCGATGGAGGCCAAAAAGCATGTCTTTGTACAGAAGCCTCTCGCCCACAACATCTGGCAGGTGCGCACGCTGCAAAAAGCGGCGAAAAAATACGGCGTGCAGACGGTGATGGGCAATCAAGGCCACTGCTGGGAGGGCATCCGCCTCGTGAAGGAATGGTTCGAGGCCGGTGTGCTCGGGGAAGTGAAGGAGGTGCATTGCTGGACGGATCGTCCCAAGGGCAAGGTTGGGTTCATCAACCCGCCTCCCGCTCAGCCCGCCAAGACCGCGCCCGTGCCGGAAGGGCTGTCATGGGATCTGTGGCAGGGGCCGGTGGCACAGCGAGACTACAGCCCGGAGTATCTGCCTCAGTTCTGGCGCGGCTGGTGGGACTACGGCTGCGGCGGCCTGGGTGACATCGGCTGCCACTGCCTCGATGCGCCGTTCTGGGCGCTGCAGCTCGGCATGCCGGAGAGGATCGAGGTAGTGGAGCAGGAGAAGTGGGATCACCGTGCCTACACCGCTCCGGCATCCCACATCATCTTCCACTTCGCCGCGCGTGGTGAACTGCCCGCCGTGAAGATTCATTGGTATGAGGGTGGCCTGCTGCCCGAGGCGCTGCCTGGCATGGAAAAAGGACTGCCCACCAACGGCATGATCATGAAAGGCAGCAAGGAAACGCTCTTCTCCGACGGCATGCGCGTGCAAAGCCCGCAACTCTGGCCCCGCGAGCGCATGACGCCGCTCATCGACATCCTGCGCCGCAAACCACTGCCGCGTTCCAAAGCGGGCGAACCCCTCGGCGAGCTTTTCGCGGCCATCCGTGGCGAAATTCCGCACGCTGGCTCCCACTTCGACTACGCCTGCCCTTTGACCGAACTCGTCAACGTCGGCGTCCTCGCCATCCGCAGCGGTAAAACCATCGAATGGGATGCCGCCGCCATGAAAGTCAAAAACTCCCCCGAATTCGACACCTGGATCAAAGAACCCGTCCGCGACGGCTGGAGCTACGGCGAAGATTTGTGGAAAGCGTGAGCCCTGCCGCGCAGTTTGGTTTCGGCCATGCTCTGCCGCGCCTCCGCCATCGTTCTGCTTCTCGTCACCACCGCATTCAGCCAGGAAATCCGCCGTACGCCGCTGATTCTCAAAGACGGTGGCACAGCGGAGAATCCGGCGGTGTTTGACGGCAAGGGCATGATCATTGATCTCGGCATCGACGTCACATCGCACGACTGGGTGAAGAGCGGCGACGTGTGGACCTCGCGCGGGCCTTTTGCCGATCACCCGCCCGTGGCGGACACGCAGCGCGCCGCGTTGTTCATCAAGGAGGTGCCCGTGCGGATCACGCGTGACCGCGCGGCGGAACAGAAGAGCGGTGAAAAAGGAAAGGTGATCTACGCGGCTGCGGAGACGCTGAAACCTGGCGAGATGGGCTTCAAAGACGACGGCTCCATCTGCTTCCGATGGCCGGAAGGAAAGACTCCTGGCTCTGCGAAGATATTCCTGCCGCCCGCAGGACTGGCAAGCTGCGTCGCCATCGCGTGCTCCTACCTCACGGTGCGCAACATCACCGCGCTTCACGCGGCGAACGACGGCTTCAACATCCACGGCGCGCGCGTGGGCATCCGGCTGGAAAACGTGAAGGCCTTCTCCAACGGCGACGAAGGCATCAGCGCTCATGAAACGGTGCAGATGGATGTCTTCGACTCCGAGATCGCCTGGAATGGCTCCTCCGCCGGCGGCGTGGCGGACGTGGGCGACAGCATCACGACCTACACCAACTGTGAGCTGCATCACAATCTGGGCGCTGCCTTCTTTTTCGATGGCAAGCAGCATCGTGTCACCAACTGCCGCATCCATCATCAATCCCAAGACATCGTGACCCGCGGCGACGCCGTGGTGGAGCAGTCCGGCAATGTATGGCTGAAGTAAACGACGCAAGTCGCCGGTGATGCCGGGCGTTAAGTGGCCCGTGACTCATCGTGTCAAATCCTGCCTCGTTGCCATCGTATTCGCGCTGATCACGGCGCATGCCCTGGCAGCAGATCGAATCCTTGAGGACTCCTTTGAGACGCTGGATGGATGGAAGGTTTCCGCCATCCGCCCGGCGGTCCACGCGGGCGATGGCGGTGTGATGATGCCGGGCACACTGGACAGGAACAATCCGCTGCGGCGGGAGCTGGCGCAGCCGTTTCGCGGCGCGGAGCTGTTTGTGCGGTTTCAGTTTTGCTACGATCCGCCGGAAGATGACGGCGAGTTCTTTGTGATGTGGCTGGACCGCCTCGATGGCGGGGACCGGGCGGTGCATGCGGAGAACCTGCCGAGCATCGGCGTGCATGTGGCCGACGCGGGACCGAAGAAGGGAAAGACGGTGTTCATTGTGCGCATCGGATCGGCGAAGACCGCGTGGAGCACGGTGGAAATGCAGCGCGGCAGGACGTATGCGGTCGTCGGACGCCTCTCGAAGAGTGAAACCGAGGAACGCGCTGACTTTGACCTCTGGATCGATCCGACGGCCGAAGATCTCGAAAAACCGGACGCCACGATCAAGCATCCGCAGAGCGTGAACTTCGTGCGCTGGATCGGTTTTGGCACCGGACGCAAGACCGAGCGCGGCGACAAATTCTTCGTCGATGGCCTCGTGCTCAACCGCACCTGGGAGAACGTGGGCCTGCTCGACGACACGCTCGTCGTCTGGGGCAGCGAATTCGGCCGCACGCCCACCACCGAAGGCAGCGCCACCGGCGCGAAACGCGGGCGCGATCACTCGCCTGCCGGTTATACCGTCTGGATGGCCGGCGGCGGCGTGAAAGGCGGCCAAATCATCGGCAGCACCGACGACCTCGGCTTCGTCCCTGTCGAGCGCCCCATCTCTCCCGCCGATCTGCACGCCACGCTGCTCCACGCCCTCGGTCTAGACCAGCACCGTCTCATCTACAGCCACAACAACCGCGACGAAATCCCCACCGTCTTCGGTGGCGAGGTCGTGCGGGAGGTTTTTGGCTGAGCCCGATTGACCATCATGCCGCGTCTTCTTTGCCTGCTTTCGTCATTCGTTCTTTTGCATTCGTCATTGTCGGCGAAGCCGAACGTCCTGTTCATCGCCATTGATGATCTGGCGAACGCGCTGGGCTGCTACGGCGCGGCGGGCGCAAAAACACCGCACATGGACCGTTTGGCGGCTTCGGGGGTTCGGTTTGATCGCGCCTACAATCAAATCCCGCTCTGCAATCCCAGCCGCGCCTCCGTGCTGACTGGGCGCAGGCCCGATGACACGCAGGTCTATGACCTCGACCGCCATTTCCGCGAGGCTTTGCCGGATGTGGTGACGCTGCCGCAGTTGTTTCGCCAAAGCGGCTGGTTCACCGCCCGCGTCGGCAAGATCTACCACTACGACGTGCCAAAGGGTATTGGCACCGATGGGCTTGATGACAAACCCTCGTGGCAGCTCGTCGTGAACCCCAAAGGCCGCGACGTGGCCGATGAAGCGCTCATCAAGAATCCCACGCCGCAAAAGGCGATCAGCGCCGCGTTGAGCTGGCTCGCTGCCGACGGAAGCGATGAGGAGCAGACGGACGGCATGATCGCCACCGAGGCGATTCAGCTCATCGAGCAGCATCGCAGCGAGCCGTTTTTCCTCGGCGTCGGCTTCTTCCGTCCACACACGCCGTATGTGGCTCCGAAGAAGTATTTCGACATGCATCCGCTGGAATCAATCGTCCTGCCGGAAGCACCGGCGGATGATCGCGCAGACATCCCCGCGCCCGCATTCGCGCACAACAATCCGACGCCGAATTACGGACTCGACGAACTCACCTGCCGCAAGTCGCTGCAGGCGTATCGTGCCTGTGTTTCGTTCGTGGATGCACAGGTCGGGCGGCTACTTGATGCGTTGGACCGGCTGAAGCTCGCCGACAACACCATCGTCGTGCTCTGGAGCGATCACGGCTACCACCTCGGCGAGCATCAGGGCATCTGGCAGAAGCGCACGCTCTTCGAGGAAAGCGCCCGCGCTCCGCTCATCATCCGCGCCCCCGGTGTTGCTGGAAATGGGCGTGCGTGCGCCCGCATCGTCGAGTTCGTGGACATTTTTCCCACACTCGCCGATCTCGCCACGCTCACGCCGCCTGCATCGCTCGATGGCCGCAGTCTGAGACCGCTTTTGCATGATCCTGCACTCCCGTGGAATCACAGCGCTATCACCCAAATCATCCGCCCCGCCGATGATCGCCTGCCTGCGATGGTCATGGGGCGCAGCATCCGCACCGAGCGTTGGCACTTCACCGAATGGAACGGTGGTGCTGAAGGCCTCGAACTCTACGATCACGACAAAGACCCGAACGAGTTCCACAATCGCGCTCATCTCCCCAACGCCGAAGCCAGCGCCCTGATGAAGCAGCTTCACGCGAAGTTTGAAGGCCGTGCCACGGATCAGCCACATCCGTCCCTCGTGAATCCGAAGCGGTTGTGATTCAGCGAAAGAACCACCGGCAGTCATTGTTCACCATCGCGTTATGATTCGCCTTCTTTTGCTCCTTTCGTTGTTTGTCGTTCCACTTTCGTCCTTCGCGGCCAAACCAAACATCATCTACATCCTCGCGGATGACCTCGGTTACGGCGATCTCGGCTGCTACGGCGGGAAGATCATCCAGACGCCGCGCATTGACCGCATGCGTGCGGAGGGGTTGAAACTCACGCAGCATTACTCCGGTTCGTGCATGTGCGCGCCCACGCGCTCGTCGCTTCTCACCGGATTGCACACCGGGCACACGCGCATTCGAAACAACGGCTCGCATCTCCACCCCAGCGGCATGGCAGAGCCTGCGCTGCTGCCGGAGGATGTGACGAGCGCGGAGGTGCTGAAGCAGGCGGGTTACACCACTGGCGTGATCGGCAAGTGGGGCTGTGGCAATGAGGGCAGCACCGGCATCCCGAATGATCAGGGTTTTGATCATTGGTTCGGTTATCTCGATCAAACCGACGCGCATCACTACTACCCGTCTTTCCTTTCGCGGAACCGCGAGAAGGTGCTCTACCCCGACAATCCCGAGAAGCGCACGCATTATAGCCACGATCTCTTCACGCAGGAGGGACTCGATTTCATCAGGCAGCAGCATGAAAAGGCCGCCCCCTTCTTCCTCTACATGGCCTACACGACCCCGCATGTGGATCTCGACGTGCCCGACGACTCCAAAGCGCCCTACATCGGCAAGATCGAGGAAACCGAGCCCTACGGCACGCCCGGTGGCCAGCATTACCGCCACGAGCCGAAGCCGCACGCCACCTTCGCAGGCATGGTGAGCCGTCTGGATCGCGATGTGGGCCGCATGCTCGATCTTCTCGTCGAACTCGGCATCGCCAAGGATACGCTCGTCATCTTCTCCAGCGACAACGGCCCCACCTCCGCCGGTGGTGCTGATCCGCAGTTCTTCGATGGCAACGGCCCGCTGCGCGGCATCAAGTTCGAGATGTATGAGGGCGGCATCCGCTGTCCCTTCATCGCATGGCGGCCCGGCACCATCGCACCGGGCACGGAGTCCGCACACATCTCGGCGCATTGGGACATGCAGCCCACTTTTGCGGAGCTGGCAGGTGCCAAAACTCCTGAAGGACTCGATGGTATCTCCATGGCTCCGCTGCTCACTGGACGTGCCGCTGAGCAGAAGGCGCACACGCATCTCTATTGGGAATCCTACAGCGGCGGCGGCCAGCAGGCGGTGCGTCGCGGTCCGTGGAAAGCTGTGCGTCGCAAGGTTCTCCAAGAACCCACGAAGACCGTTGAGCTTTACAACCTCGACACCGACCTCGCCGAAACGACCGACGTGGCTGCTCAGCATCCCGAAATCGCCGCTGAAATGTCTCAGCTCATGCAAAGCAGCCACACGCCGAACGAGCACTATGCCTGGAAAACCGGGCCAGCGAAGGCCGGTGGAAAGAAGAACAAAAAGAAGTGACCAATCCCATGAGAACAGCTCTTTTCCTCCTTTCATCATTCGCGCTTCTGAATTCGTCATTGGCGGCGAAGCAGCCCAACATTCTTTGGCTCATCGGTGAAAACTTGAGCCACGATCTCGGCTGCTATGGCGCGAAGGACGTTCACACGCCGAATCTCGATCAACTCGCCGCTCAGGGCACACGCTACACGCGGGTGTTTGCCACAAACCCGGCCTGTGCTCCGAGTCGCTCTGCCTTTTTCACCGGCATGTATCAGACCACGACAGACACGCACCCGATGCGCTCGCATCGCAGCGATGACTTCCGCCTTCCCGCAGGCGTGCGGCCCGTGACGCAGCGTTTGCGAGACGCGGGCTTTTTCACGGCCAACATCAAGACCGCCAACGGCGAAAGCGTCGGCACGGGCAAGCTCGACCTCAACTTCGTCAACGAAGGTCCCATCTACGATGAGAACTCGCAGGACTGGAGCACGCTGAAGTCGCGGCAGCCCTTCTTCGCCGTCGTGAATGCCGAGGAAAATGAATACGACATCTACGACCGCAAAAGCGCCGAGAAGGAACGCGTGAAGTGGGTGGGCGAGGACATCCATGTGCAGCACGCGAAGCCCGAAAGCGTCACGCCACCGCCCTACTACCCGGATCATCCGGTCGTGCGGCAGGAGTGGGCGCGCTACCTGAACTCCGTCTCCGGCATGGACCTGCGCTTTGGCAAAGTGCTCACCCAACTCCGCGCCGACGGCTTGGCGGACGACACGATCATCATCTTCTTTGGCGACAACGGCCGCCTGGAGCCACGCGGCATCCATTGGTGCTACGACAACGGCCTGCGCGTGCCCATGATCATCCAATGGCCGAAGAATCATCCCGCGCCGCCACAGTTGAAGCCCGGCAGCGTCGATGATCGCATCCTCAGCCTCATCGACGTCACCGCCACCACGCTCGCCCTGGCGGGAATCGAGCGTCCACCGCTCCTGCAGGGCCGCATCTTCCTCGGTGATCGTGTCGATGCCCCACGCCACTTCGCCTTCGCTGCACGCGACCGCATCGACGAGGCCGTGCAGCGCATCCGCAGCGTGCATGATGAGCGCTTTCACTACCTGCGCACCTTCACCACAGGCCCCACCTTTGCCTCGCTGAACCGCTATAAAGAAAAATGCTTCCCCATCCAGCCGCTCATGCGCCAGCTTCACACCGAGGGCAAGCTCACCGGTCCGCCGCTCGCCCTCATGCAGCACACCGGCCCCTGCGAGGAGCTTTTCGACACGCAGTCCGATCCGCATGAGATCCGCGATCTCTCCAAGTCCACACAGCCAGAATACCGCGAAGCCCTCGCCCGCCTCCGCGCCGCGCTCGACACCTGGACCATCGAAACCGGCGACCGCGGTGCCATCCCCGAGCAGCCTGAGATCATCGCCCCCTTTGAAAAGGAGATGCACGACTGGTTCGGCACGCCTGCGTGGGCGAAGAAACCTTGAGGCGTTCTTTGTGCACAAAATTCATGGCACGGCAGCCCGTGGACACCCGATGAAGAGAGCCAAGCTCAACTGGACAACGCCATCTTGGCAGGCGCTTGCCGATTTGCTTCAACCGAGCATCAATGGTCCACACCTTGCTTCATACCCAGAAAATCTGCCAAAGATGCAATTGCGGACTTCGCAGGGGCGCTGCGGGCTGGGTGCTGGGCGACGACCTGGAGCTGGCGTGCTTCGCGGTCGGCTTTCACATCGGCGTAGCCGATGAATCGCTCGCGATGCAACAGCGGCAGGGCGTAGTAGCCACGCACACGCTTCTCTGGCGGCACATAGACCTCCCAGCGGTAGTCGAAAGCCCAAAGGGTGTCTGTTACACGGCGGTCATAGATGATCGGGTCCAGAGGAGCGATCAGCTTCGGCGGCTGCGAAGCTGTATCCGAGGTCGAGAGCGACTCCTCCAGCAGCGGAACATCGCAGCGCAGGATGTGAAGGCGCATGTTGGAGCCGAGAAGTGCCACCGGATGCACCTGATCCGAGATGGAACGCATCTCGGCGCTCTTCATCACCGCCAGACGGCGCTGACGCAGCTTCAAAAGCGCAAGCCAGCGGGCCGTTTCTTCATTGGGAGGTTCTGGTGCGTTCAAAGCAGCCGCAGGCAGCACCTTTGCTGTGAGATCGTAGTAGCGGCGGATGCCCTCACGACGGGCGATGAGCACATGGCCGTGGAAGAAGAGCTTTTGCAGCGTGCTCTTTGCCAGCGTGGTGCTGTCCCACGGATGTGACTTCGCCTTACGGGCGCTTTGAATGTCCTGCGAGCACAGCGGCCCTTCCTCGGTGATCCGTTCAAGAATATGTGCGGCAAGTTTCTTCTCCTCGGCAGTGAGCCTGCCTGACCAAGTGCTTTCGCTGTGCTCGCGAGCGTGCATGGTCTGCTGAAGATATGGCCAGGCATCCAGCGGCAACGCCGCGAGATTGCTCGAGTCCGGCAAATGATGCTCGAAGGCGCCACATGGCGCTTGGTGGTACAAGTGATGCAACAGATCCTGCTCACGATAGCCGCGCACCCGATGACGCAGGATGTGGTCGTGCATGCGGCCGCAGACGTTGATCGGGTCGATCTGCACAAAGCCGAGATGTTCCAGTGCTGCCGCTGCATTGCCAAAAGATCCCGCCAGTCCCGTCGCCCGCAGCATGAAGCGCCGTGCTTGTGTCGTGGTGACTGTTATGGGTGCTTCCATCGTTTTTGTGCTGGCAGAGGTAAAAGGGCGTGTCTGAATAGACATGTATGAGCAAGATTCGCTTGTCATCCGTGAGCCGCTCAAGGACAGAAAATTTCTCTTTCTCTGCCGAATTTCATCGCCGGATGCCAGTTCCTATATGCCGCTCGACCACGACGTGCGGCGCGGCATCAGCAGACGGTATTTTTAGATCGAACCGAATCTGGGCATGCACGAAACATTGGGCAGGCGGCGTGACCTCATGGCTGACTTTGTAAAGCCTAGTCGGCACGTTCGAGCAGGCCAGAAAGCGGTGAGGCAGAAACGGCACGATAAATGCCCTCATCGTCCTCGTTGAATCAATACCCCATGTCTCGTTTCGTTCCATTTGCGCTCTCTGCGTTCCTTTGCGTCCATTCCTTCGCCGCAGTCCCCGTCGCTGCTTTTCTCGACCAGCACTGCGTCGAGTGCCATGACGCGGATGTTAAGAAAGGTGGTCTCGACCTGACCGCCTTGACCTTTGACCGTGTTGACGCCCCCTCCCTCAAACCCTGGCAGCACGTCTTCGAGCGCGTCCGCGATGGCGAGATGCCGCCGAAGAAGAAGCCGCAGCCGGAAAAGGCGGAGAAAGACCTCTTTCTCGCCGCCTTGAAGGAGCCGCTGCTCGAAGCCGACCTGGCCGACATCGCCGCGAATGGTCGTGTGCGCAGTCGCAGGCTCACGCGGGTCGAGTATGAGCACACGCTGCATGATTTGTTGGGCATCGACATTCCGCTGAAAAGCATGCTGCCGGAGGATCGCGCCTCGCACGGCTTTGAAACGGTGGCCGACGGACAGCAGCTCTCGCATCACCAACTTGCGAGTTACCTCGACGTGGCCGACCTAGCTTTGAGCGATGCCTTTCACAGGGCCGTCAGCGGAGACAAGGACTACCAAAAACATCACACGCCCAAGCAGATGGCCGTGCATCGCGGTGGGAACAACCGCATGCCGGAGCATCGCGGCAGCCGCACTATTTCCTGGCCCATCACGCTTCAGTTTTTCGGACGCCTGCCCGCCACCACCGTCCCGGTGGATGGCTGGTATCGCATGACACTGCGCCAGGTGCAGGCCGTCAATCCCGGCCGCGATGGCGCGGTCTGGGGCACCCTCCGCTCAGGCGCCTGTGGCTCCTCCGCGCCCATGCTTTATATGATCGGCCTCGTCGAGGCCACCGTCGCGCCGCGTGATCTGACTTATGAAGCCTGGATTCAGGGCGGCCACATGCTGGAGATGAGACCCAACGACGCCACGCAGCGGAAAGCCCCCACGGGCGGCAAGGGCGGCAATGTCTCCTTCGTTGGCCGTGATCTCGAAAAAGACGGCTATCAGGGCATCGCCTTCACCGGCATCGACATCGAGCGCATTCACCCCAACGCCGGACGCGCCGCCGTCAAAAGCCGCCTCTTTGATGATGTGGACATGGAGAAAGCCAGTCCTGCTGAACTCGACGTGCTCATCACCCGCTTCGCCGCACGCGCTTTTCGCCGTCCCGCCACGGATGAGCAAACCGCGCCCTATCGCCAGATCGCCGCAAAAAACCGCACCGAGGGAGCCTCTGCCTCCGAGGCTCTCCGAGCCGCCTACCGCGCCATCCTGTGCTCGCCGCGCTTCTTGACCTTCATTGAGGCTCCCGGCCCGCTCGACGACCACGCCATCGCCTCCCGGCTCAGCTACGCCCTCTGGTGCTCCATGCCGGATACCGATCTCATCCAGCTCGCGAACCAAAAGAAGCTCCACGAGCCCGCAGTGCTCGCACAGCAGGTCGAGCGCCTGCTTTCGCATGAAAAGGCGAGGCGCTTCATCGCCAGCTTCACGGATCAGTGGCTGAAGCTGAAGGAGATCGACTTCACCACGCCTGACACCCGCCTCTTCCGCGACTTCGATCCCGTCGTGCAGGAGTCCATGCTGCAGGAGACGCGCATCTACTTCACCGAGCTGCTGCGTGGCGACTTGAGCATCACCCACCTCGTCGATTCCGACTTTGCCTTCCTCAATGGCCGCCTCGCGCGGCACTATGCCGGCAGCAACCAGCCCAAAGCAACCCAAGCGAAGTCGAAGAAGGCCAAAGCTCCCCCTGCCTCAGTGTCTGATCAGCCGATGATCTCCGCTCTCAAGCCTGGTGAAGGTTTTCAGAAAGTCTCACTGAAACCCGATGCCAAACGCGGCGGCCTCGTCACCCAGGGCGCGATACTCAAAGTTACCGCCGATGGCACCAGCACCTCGCCCGTCGTGCGTGGTGTGTTCATCAACGAGCGCATCCTCGGCAATCACATCCCGCCTCCACCGCCCGGCATTCCCGCTATCGAGCCTGATATTCGTGGCGCGACGAGCATCCGCGATCAACTGGACAAACACCGCAACAACGAGAGCTGCGCCAGTTGCCATCAAACCATCGACCCACCCGGCTTCGCGCTTGAGAATTATGACCCCGTCGGCATCTGGCGCGCAGGTTACGGCAAAGATGGACGCGGTGTCAAAGTCGATCCCACCGGCACCACCCCCGATGGAGAAACCTTCACCGACCTCGCCACCTGGCAGCAAATCTACACGAAACGTCCCGCCCATCTCGCCCGAGGATTCGCCACCCACTTCCTCACCTACGCCACCGGTGCGCCGCCGCGCTTCAGCGATGAAGCAGCGCTCGATGACATCGCGAAAAAGACCACGAACCTCCGTTCCATCATCCGCGAGGTCGTTTTGAGCGACATTTTCCAAACCAAATAACGTTCCCTTTCCATGAGCACTTTTACTTTTCAGAAGCACCTCTCCCGCCGCGCCATGCTGCGCGGGGCTGGCATCACGCTTGGTCTTCCACTGCTGGAGGCGATGACGCCGGCCCTGGCGGCGGTCAGAGAGACGAAGCAGGCGAAGCGATTTGTCGGCGTGAGCCTCGCGCTGGGGCTGTATAATCCTAATCTGGTGCCGGAGGGTTCGGGACGGAGTTACAAGGCTTCGCGCTATCTCGCGGACATTCAGGATTTGCGGGAGGATTTCACGGTGGTGTCGGGTTCGTCGCATCCGGGGGTCACGGGCGGGCACACGGCGGAGGGGAGCATCTTTTCGGCTTGTCCAAACGCGCGTGGCTCGACGACGCGGAACACGATCTCGCTCGACCAGCTCATGGCGAAGCATCTGGGGCATGAGACGCGTTTCCCATCACTCATTTTGAATACCAACTCGCAAACGAGTCCGAGCTACACGGAGAACGGTTCGATGATTCCTGCTGAAAACAGCGCGATGCGGCTCTTCACGCGGCTTTTCGTGAATGACACGCCTGCGGAGCAGGAACGGCAGGCGGAGCTGATCCGCCAGGGACGCAGCGTGATGGATGTGGTCGGCGCGGAGGCGAAATCACTCCAGCGTGAGCTGGGGGCAGGGGATCGCGACAAGCTGGACGCGTGGTTCACCAGCGTGCGCGAGCTGGAGCAGCGTCTCGCCGCGAACGAGGCATGGACGCACAAACCGAAGCCGAAAGTGGCGCTCAAGCCGCCGACGCAAATCCCGCGCGACAACGAAACGGCCGTGGAGCGCATCTTTCTCGACATCGTCCACATGGCGCTGATGACCGACAGCACGCGCTTCATCACGCTGCATGTCACGGGCAATTCCGTTCAAGGAATCGAAGGCGTGGATGAAAGCTACCACACGCTCAGCCATCATGGCATGGACGAGGACAAGCTGGCACAGCTCGCGCGGGTGGAGCAGGCGGCGATCAATGAGTGGGCCGCGTTTCTGCGCAAACTGAAGAACGACCAGTTGCTGGACGAAACGATGGTCCTTCTCACTTCGAACCTCGGCAACGCCTCCAATCACGACAACAAGAACATGCCCGTGCTCTTCGCCGGCGGCGGCTTCAAGCACGGCCAGCACCTTGCCTTCGACCAAAAGGACAACTACCCGCTGCCGAACCTGTATCTCAGCGCCCTGCAACGCCTCGGTCTCGAAGAAGAGCGCTTCGCCACGAGTGAGACGACGATGCGCGGGCTGGAGGTGGCGTGAACGCATGAAACGCCGTGCGCGGCGTGGAATGATCGAGTCAGAAAACGACGATCCCGCACGTTTCAAGTCCCTCCATGAAACTTATCTCTGTGTTGCTGTGTGTCCTCGGTGGTTGTCTCCAAGCCGCTGATGTCGAATCTCTCAAAAAGCTGGGGGCGAAGGTGACGGAGAGCGGCGGGGTCGTCACGCAGGTGAATGTGAAGTGTGATGCTTTCACCGAGGCGGATTTTCGCATGCTGGGGAACTTCACGACGATCAAGGATCTCACCATCAGCGGTAAAACGATCACGGATGGTACGCTGGCGCTGCTCACCGGCCTCACAGAGCTGGAGCGGCTGAGCAGCGATGGCATCCAGCTCACGGACGCGGGTTACAAGCACTTCGCGGCATTTCGGAAGCTCAAATCGCTGTCGTTTTTCCATCCTGCGTTTCGTTCGGAGCAGTTCACAGGCAGCGGCCTGGTGCATTTGAAGGCGTTGCCGAAGCTGGAGAAACTCACGTTTGCCGGTTCGACGGCGGGTGATGCTGCGCTGGAGGCCATCGGCCAGCTTTCGCAGCTCAAGGAGTTCCGCACCTGGCACACGGCGCAGACGCAGGCGGGGAATGCGCATTTGGTGAAGCTGACGAACCTCACTGGTCTGCGCATCGGCCAGCGGCTGCCGAGCTGGGGCAAGGATTCGCCCATCAGTTTTGACGAATCGACAATGAAGACGCTGGCGCAGATCAAGACGCTGGAATCCCTCGAACTCACCGAGGCGCGGATCAGCGCGAAGATCATTCCGCATCTGAAAGCGCTGCCAAAGCTGACCAAGCTCAAAATCGAGACCGTGGACATCTCCGCCGCCGATGTGGAGGCGATCAAGGCCGCGCTGCCGGGCTGCAAAGTCGAGTACAAGCCCATGAGCGAGTCCGAGAAAGAAGCGCTGCTGGTGAAGAAACTCCGTCTTTGACCATGAAAGCCTTTTTTCTCAGTCTGGTGCTTGCTGCCGGTGCCCATGCAGACACCCAGACCGACATCGAGTATGCCAGGGTCGGGGAGCTGGTTTTGAAGCTCGATCTGCATCGTCCGCAGGTGTCGAACCCGCCTCTGATTGTCTATGTGCATGGCGGAGCGTGGCGGGCGGGCTCGAAATCGGATGTTCCCATCGCACCGTTGCTCGAAAAAGGCTTCGCGATTGCCAGTGTGGACTACCGGCTCTCGACACAAGCGGTGTTCCCGGCTCAGATTCACGACATCAAGGCGGCGATCCGGTTTCTGCGGGCCAGAGCGACGGAGTTTCGGCTCAACACGGAAAAAATCGCCATCATTGGCTCATCGGCGGGCGGGCATCTCGCGGCGCTGGTAGGCGTGACGAACGGCCACAAGGTGCTGGAGGGCCGAATCGGCGAGCATCTCGATCAAAACAGCCGGGTGAATGCCATTGTGAGTTTTTACGGGGCGTCGAATTTGCAGTCGATCCTCGCTCAGAGCACGGAATTCGGCCTCACGGTGCGAATTCCCGCGCTGAAGCTGCTGTTGGGAGACGTGCCGGAGAAAAAGCCCGAATTGGCGAAACTGGCAAGTCCCGTGGCACATTTAGACAAAAGCGATCCGCCGCTGCTGCTGATCCATGGGGACGCTGATCCCCAGATGCCGCCCGAGCAATCACGCGAGTTCGTCAGAGCCTGCACGGCGCTGAAATTGAGGGCAAAACTCGTCGTGCTGCCAGGTAGCAGGCACGGTGGCGAAGAATTTTATGATGATGAGCGCAGCAGGCTGGTGGCCGCATTTCTCAATGAGGCATTAAGGTAAAACGGCGCTTTTTAAGCCTTGGAAACCACCCAGCGCGGCACACAGCCCTCGTGGGCCTGAGTCACCGTGGCGGCAAAGTCTGCCAGATAACCGAAAGGATGGGTGACGGGCAAAACGGTGAGCGGACGGGCATCGAGATCGGCTTTGACCTCGATGGTGCCGGCGAGGAGGTCGAACTCGATCACGTCACCATCCTGTACGCGGGCGATGGGGCCGCCGACGGCGGCCTCGGGGCTGCAATGCACGCCGACCGCGCCACCGGAGACGCCGGAGACACGCGTGTCGGAAAGCAGAGCCACTTTGCCGTAAAGCTCAGGCACGGCGAGCGCAGCGCTGGCGACGTGCATTTCCGGCATGCCGAGGCCCACGGGGCCGCAGCCACGAATGACAACGATGTGACCGGGCCGGATGCGACCGGCGGCGGCGGCATCGGAGACGCCTTTCGAGTCGTTGAAGCAGATGGCGGTGCCTTCAAAGCGCGGTTCGTCGAGCGAGGAGACTTTGAAGACCATGCCGTGAGGGGCGATGTTGCCGAAGCAGATCTGGATATCGGCGTATTCTTTGAACGGCGCGTCTAGCTGGGCGATGAGGTCGTTCGGGAAGGGGACGGGCGCAGCGTCGGCGAGGTTTTTAGCCAAAGTTTGGCCGGTGACGGTGATGCAGGAGCCGTCGAGCAGCCCGGTGGCAAAAAGGTGCTTCAAGAGCATCGTGGTGCCGCCAAGTCGGTGCAGATCGTTCATGGTGCCGCGTCCGCGCGGCGCGAAATTGCAGAGGACAGGTGTTTTGCGGCAGATGGCCTGCACATCACGCAGCGTGAAGTCCACGCCAGCCTCACGCGCGACGGCGAGGATGTGCAGAACGCCGTTGGTGGAACCGCCGACGGCCGCGATGGCGGTCATGGCGTTGGTGAGCGACGCCTGGGTGATGATGTCGCGCGGACGGATGTTTTTTTCGAGAAGATTGCGCACAGACTGGCCGACGCGCAGGCATTCTGCACGTTTTCCGGCTTCAATGGCAGGCATGGAGGAGGTATCAGGCAGGCTGAGGCCCATGGCTTCGAGCGCGATGCCCCAGGTGTTGAAGGAAGCGGCGATACCGCAGCCACCAGCGCCAGGGCAGGCCGTGCGGATGATTTGCTCCGATTCCTCGTAGCTCATGGTGCCTTGTTTTTCCTTCGCAGCAGCGTCGTACACATCAAGAATGCTGGTGGAATGGCCTTTGTGACAGCCGGGCATGATGCTGCCGCCGTTGACGATGAGGCCGGGATAATTGGTGCGGGCCAGCGCCATGGCGAAGGCAGGGCCGTTTTTGTCGCAATGATGCAGGCCGATGATGGCGTCGTAGCAATGGGAGGTGCAGATCATCTCCGCGCCGTTGGCCATGAGGTTGCGTGAGCAGAGCGAGGCCGCGCCGCCGATGTTGCCCTGCGTGATGTTGTCGCTCACTGGCGAGACACCGAAGGGGAAACCAATGAGGCCGGCGTCAGCGCAACCTTGGGCGATGAGCTTGGCAAGCTCGTGGGCGTGGACGTTGCAGATATTTCCATCCAGGAGCGGCGTGCCGATGCCAATTTGAGCCTTGTCGAAATCGTCCGGCTTGAAGCCTAGACCCCAGAAGAAGGCGTTGACCCCACGCTGCCAGCCGTGGGTGAGATTGCGGGAGTTCCAGTTGAGCGGGTGTTTTTCAGCCATGAGATCCCCACGCTAGCGGAGGCTGCGCATCAGGGCAAAAAAAATGCTCCCGGTCAGCGAACTGACCGGGAGCAGGGAACCTTGGAAGGTTGAGCAGGTCATGCGACCCACCGTGAATTAGAAGGCAACGCTAAGCTTCACGCCACCAAACACTTCGTGGTGTGTGGTAGCATTGAGGGCCGTGCGGGCGTCCAGGGAGAAGTTGCAAGCAACGTAGGGGGTCAGCGTGGCGATCTTCGTCAGCTTGATAGGAGCGGAGAGGGTCGTCAGGATGTGGGTAAAACCACTGGTGGTGCCGAGAGGTTGGCCATTGAATCCAGCCTGAGGGGCATTGGTGAAGGCCGAGTTGTTGCCAGTGTAGTAGTCATTGCCGTAGCCAGTGGTGACGGCTGGCACGAGGCTCAGCCAATCGGTGACGGCGATGGTGTAGTCAGCACCAAGCTGGGCGTAGGAACCACCGATTTTGAAGTCGTAGTACCAGCCTGCATAGATGTTCGCAGCGCCAAGCGGGATGGCGACGGTGAAACCGATTTCGCCAGCGCCCTTGATGCCGAACTCATTATTGCCATTGCTGTTGGCAGCGCCATTGAAGCTGCCAGCGTAGGTATCTGGATAGAAATAATGCAGATACTGCACGCCAAACTTCGCGAAACCAGCGTCGTAGGTGAGGGAGGTGACGAGGTCGATCTCGGAATAGTCAAAACTATTGGTGCTCCTGGCGTTATTGACAGGGCTATTGAACGGAGTCTCCACAGTAGAGATGTAGGTGGCGCCAAGGCCCCAGGTCAGGCTGCCTGCGCCATCTTCACCAGAGCCAGCGATCAGCGGGATGGCGAGATTGAGGGAGGACCAGACGATGTTGTCGGCAAACCACAGACCACGGTAGTAGTAGCGGGTGTCGTAACCGACGTCGAGTGTGGCTCCGATGGAGTCAAACAGGCCGGCGGGTTCTGGTTCCACGGGTGGGAGGGGGGCTTTGGCGGGCGCCGTGCCGGCGGACGCGTTCAACGCGGCGCAGGCAGAGAAGACGGCCACCGACTTGGCGATGATCGAGGTCATGCTTTTGGTTTTCATGTGTTGGTCGAGTTTGGTTTGTTGGTGTTGAGGCGCTGTTTTCCGGTGAGGAAAGCCAGCATGCAAACTCTTGAAGAGCAGGGGGCGTGCCATGTTGTGATGGTTATTTGGCTTTCACGAACTCTCCGCGCTGCCTCTAGGCATGGAGATCAGCCCCTTCTCTTCCCATATTGTCATTGCCCAAGATGCTCAAGAAAACGGGAGGGGGCGATGAGGCACACATGATTGCTGCTGAAAACGGGCATAAAAAAACCTCCCGGCATTGCTGCCGGGAGGTTAACCAAGATGGTTTATGTCGTTCTAAGAACGATTAGAAGCGGACGCTGAGGGTCACGCCACCGAAGAGCACGCTCTTGTAGGGGGTGTCAGGAAAGCCTGCGGCGCGGGCGGCGCCGCCCAGGTTTGCAGTGGCACCCAGGGGAAGATTGCCAGCAATATACGGCGTCAGAGTCGCACGGCTGTTAAGCTTGATTGGAAGCTGAATGCCCGTGGTGACGGCGGTCCAGCCGGTGATGTTGTTTAGACCACCCCAGGAACCACCTGCGATGCCGCCGTTACGAGCGAACTGCCAGTTCAGATTGTGACCGTAGCCAACGTTGGCGAAGGGAACAAGGCTGATGGAGTCGGTGATGGCGATCGTGGTGCTCGCGTTGAAGTCGAAGTACCAGGAATCGTTCACATGGTCGTAATTCGCGCTGGAGGCGATGTCGATCGGACCGAGAGACGTGGCGAGGCCAAGGTTGATTTCCCCACCATCGTTCATGGGGGCATTAATGTTGAGGCCGCCCATGTTGCGATAATAGGTATAACCCAGACTCACAGTGGCAGGACCGAAGTCGTGCGCAACGGCTGCTCCAAGCTGAAGGCGCTGCAAGGAGGCGTTACCTCCACCTTGTGGCATGAAATGATCCTGATCACCTGCGAAGGTGCCGAATTGAGCATTCCAGTCGAGCGAGGTGTTGCCTGCGCCGTCTTCATTAGCGCCACCGATCAGAAGGATGGAGCCTTCGACAGCGGAACGGACCCAATGCTGGCCGAAGTTAAGGCCACGCCAGATGTGGTTGGTATCATAGCCAAGGGAGGCAGTGATGCCGAGGTCATCGTTCACCGGAGCGGGAGCGATCGGGTTTTTGTCAGGAGCGGGAGCGGTTCCGGCCAGCACGGGAGTGGCGGCCAGTGCCAAGAACCCCAGCGTTTTCAGCAATGCATTCTTTTTCATGGTCTGATTTGGTTGGTATTAGGTTGGTTGGTGTGAGGTCGGACACTCGCATGAGTCACTCTGGCGTTGAAACGCCTTAGCAAAGTACGTGAGCCGTTCAGACAGGAAATTAGCAGGCGGTATCAGCGATGAAAAGCACTATTTTAACTTTTTGGCAGATTTACCCGCGGCCCGGCATGGAAGTGGCTATTCACAGCTTTTCGTCTTGTTTTGTGAGAGTGATCTGACGGCATTGTGCTAGCGCTGTGTTTTCGCAATCTGGTACCGTACGAAAGGTTCAAACTTGTAGTGAGTGGGCATGATGATGCCGCGCTTGCCGGTGATGGTGGTGGCGCTTTGGTCCACTTCCCAGCCAGGATGTCCGGTCCAGGCCCACTGCCAGCCTTCCCTGGCAATGAAGAGACCGCCGCGCTCCTGGCCTGCACGAATGATCCCGTCCGTTTTGAGGCGTTCCGGCGCCACATAGTAAATGCCCTTTGGTGACTGCGCCTCAGGTTGATAATGCCCGGCTGGCAGGGTGAATCGGCCATCCTTGTGGGTGCATTCCACCGCCTGGGAGAGAATGATGCCGGGAGTGCCTGGCGGGCAACGTTCCAGCTCCTTGGTGGCGCAGGAAATGAGCGAAGAAGCGAGCAGGCAAATAAAGAATGCCTGAAGCTGGCGGAAGGTGGAAGCGGCTTTTTTCATGGTTGTAGGGAGCCTGTTTATGACGGCACACCGACCGCACACAAGCAAAAACCAGCGAGTCCTCTTGATCTGGGGCTGATCATTCCAAGGCGGAAAAACACACGGTTCATGTGTGCTACACGAGCCGGGGCAGGAGCAGGTGTTTTGTGGTGACTGTAAAAGGCGGGCCATCCACCCTCGCTGGCAGGTGGTTGCACCCATGCCTACAGAGAAGGGCGTATTCTTGATCTAGCCATCCACCGGCTCATGGATGCCCGGATCCAGCCTCTCAGCGCCTAAGCCGCTGGAGTGGTGGAGGACGGAACTCCATCTCTCCATGACTCCGAGGGCCAGAAATCACAAAGCATGGTGACGCGAGGGATACCAACCGTCAAGGCAGCGGGAAGCGCTTGTTCGTCTCGCTCACTTCTTTGCGAATCTCGGCCAAGGCAGCCTCGTTGTCGCGATTCGTGAGAGCGCGGTCGATCCAGGCGGCGATTTGACTCATCTCGGCTTCTTTCATGCCGCGAGTGGTCACAGCGGGGGTGCCGACGCGGATGCCGCCGCCGAGGGTGATCTTTTCGGTGTCGAAGGGGATGCCGTTTTTGTTCACGGTGATCGCGGCCTTGTCGAGTGTCTCGCTGGCGATCTTCCCATTGAGGCCCTTCGGGCGCAGATCGACGAGCATGAGGTGGTTGTCCGTGCCGCCGCTGACGATGCGATAGCCGAGCGTGGCCAGAGCTGATGCGAGCGCCTGCGCATTGAGCACTACCTGCTTGGTGTAGTCCTTGAAATCAGGACGCAGGCATTCGCCGAAGCAAACGGCCTTCGCGGCGATGACGTGCATGAGCGGGCCGCCCTGCACGCCGGGGAAGACCTGGCTGTTGATCTTTTTGGCGAGATCCTCGTTGTTCGTGAGGATCATGCCGCCACGCGGGCCGCGCAGGCTCTTGTGCGTGGTGGTGGTGACGAAGTCGGCGTATTCCATCGGTGATGGATGGACTCCACCAGCGACGAGGCCGGCGATGTGCGCCATATCGACGAAAAGATATGCGCCGACGCTCTTGGCGATCTCGCTCATTTTTTTGAAGTCGATGATGCGCGGGTAGGCGCTGGCACCGGCGGTGATCATCTTCGGCTTTTCACGCAGGGCGACTTCGGCGAGTTCGTCGTAGTTGATGCGTTCGTCGGTCTGGCTGACACCGTATTGGCAGAACTGGTAGAAGCGGCCGCTGAAATTCGCGGGATTGCCGTGGGTCAAATGGCCGCCGTGGGCGAGGTTCATGCCGAGCACTTTATCGCCATGCTGAAGCACACTGAAATAAACCGCTGCATTGGCCTGCGAGCCGGAATGCGGCTGCACGTTGGCGAATTTGGCACCGAATAGCTCGCATGCGCGGTCGATAGCGAGTTGCTCGACCTTATCGACCTCTTCACAGCCACCGTACCAGCGCTTGCCGGGATAACCTTCGGCATACTTGTTCGTGAGGCAACTACCCTGCGCGGCCATGACGGCACGGGAGGTGAAGTTCTCGCTGGCGATGAGCTCGATGTGGTCCTGCTGACGCTGTTGCTCGCCCTGGATAATGTGGGCGACGGCGGGGTCCGAGGAGGCGAGGATGCTAAGGGGGTGGGCTTGGGTGTTCATTTTATCGACTCTGCGACCGTGGCGGCCACCGGCAAAGGGCGTCGTCAACCAGGTATCGACGATCTCCTTGGCGGTGGCTTCAGGGGTGGTTTTGCCAGCGAGGCAGAGAATGTTGGAGGCATTGTGTTCACGCGTGATGGCGGCGGTGGCCGCGTCATGTACCAGCGAGGCCTGGATGCCAGCGTGGCGGTTCGCGGCGATGCACATGCCGATGCCCGTGGTGCAGACGAGGATGCCCGCGTCGGCACGACCGTCCAAAACGCGCTCGCTGACGAGTTCCGCGTAATCCGGATAATCCACCGAGGCTCCATCATGCGTGCCAAGGTCCTCGACGCCATAACCACAGGCCTTCAGATGCGCCACGACGGCGTTCTTCAGCGTCAGACCGCCGTGGTCGGAACCGATGGCGAGTTGGTGTGGCAGTGCGGTGTTGCTCATGGATTCATTCGTCATTCAGGTTTCGTCATTCGTCATTCGACATTCCCGCCAGCAGCAGGCTCTTTCCAGGTTTTGTCGATGTAGGCCAGCAGGCTGGGGAGCATTTTTTCCAGATCGGCGAGTGTCTCCTCGTACGCGGCGCGACCGGAGCCGAAGGGATCGCTCAGATCCTTGCCGCGCACCTTGTCATCAGCCGCGAACTCGGAGACGAGATAGATTTTGTCCGATTGTTCGGGAAATTCGTCCTCAATGGCGGCGATGTGGTGGCCGGACATGGCGAAAACATGCGTGGCGGCCTTTAGCATTGCCTCATCGAGCATGCGGCTGGCGAAATCCGCGCGGTGGAGGCCTCGTTCCTTCAAAATGGCCGTGGTATGCTTGCTGGCGGGCATTCCAGGGGCCGCCGCCACGCCTGCGCTCGCCACTTGGTAATCGGAGCGTTCTTTGACCAAGTCACGAAACAGCGCCTCGGCCATCGGGCTGCGGCAGGTGTTGCCAGTGCAGACAAAAAGAACGCTTTTCAAAATGCGGTGCGGGTTTGATTCAAAACCCCGCCGGGCGGCGGGGCGTCAGTGTGTCGCGACGCTTCGGTTTGTCAAAGACGTAGCAAATTCTGCTCCGCAGGTGTTTTCATGGAACATCGGACTTGCCAAGGGGGGCGCTCATGGGTTTTGCTGCCAGTGGTTCATTATCAATCGCTCAATCCCGGATGGCGGAACGTTATAAAATCTACGAAAAGCTCGGCGCTGGCGGCGTCGGGGCCGTCTTCCGTGCCTATGACAGCCAGCTCAAGCGCTGGGTGGCGGTGAAGCGGCTCATGACCGCCTCCGAGGCGGCGAAGGATAAAAACATCGCCGTTGAACTGCGTCGGGAGGCCGATGCGCTGGCCTCGCTGCGCAATCCAAACATCGTGACCATCTTTGACGTGGCCAGCGATGACGAGGGGCTGTTCATGGTGATGGAACTGCTACAGGGCGAGGACTTGGCGGATGTCGTCGCCCGAGGCCCGCTGCCTTACGATGATTTCAAGGAGCTGGCATCGCAGACGCTGGAGGCCCTGCTCGCCGCGCACCAGCACCACATCCTGCACCGGGACATCAAGCCGGAGAACATCAAGGTGGAGCGCCTGCCCGGCGGTCGTTTGCAGTCGAAGGTCATCGACTTTGGCCTCGCCCGTGCCGGCCTGGGTGCCCGCAAGCAGACCGAGGATCAGGAAGGGACGGTCATGGGTTCGATTTACTACATGGCGCCCGAGCAGCTCACGCGCGAGCCGGTGGATGAGCGCACGGACCTTTACGCGCTGGGCTGTGTGTTTTACGAGGCTTTGTCCGGCAAGAAGGCTTTTGATGCCGAGTCCATGGCCGAGGTCATTGACAAGCACATCAATCATGATGTGACGCCGCTGCATGTCATCGCCCCGCATGTCCCGCAATGGCTGGGAGCGTGGTGTGCGCGTCTGATGGCGCAGAAACCCGATGACCGCCCCGCGAACTCGCAGCAGGCCATTGAGGAATTTCGCGCATGGGAAAAAATGCCCGCGATGGTGCCTTACGGACCGTGGATGGGCATGTATGCCCCGCCGCCCATGTACATGCCACCAGGGCAGCCAGCGTATATGCCACCCGGCGTGGGCACAGCGCCGCTCACTGGGTACTATCCACCTCAGCAGGAGGCCCCGCCTGCTGCTGAAGTTTATGCCGAGCCGGTGATGGAGGTGGTGCCAGTGGAGGTCATCCCGGAGGCTCGGCCATTCACAGAAACGGCCGCCATCACCGCCCCGCTGGCTCCTGCTCCTCGTCGTCCTGGCACGGGTCGCACCACCGCTCAGACGCGCCAGCCGTCCTCTGTGGTGAGCGCTGCGGCAGGCAAACCGACGGTCAAACCGGGGCCGTTTCCCATCAAAACCATTGCTCTCATTGCCGGTGGCGTGATTGTTCTGGGCATCGGTGGTTGTTTTTTCTTCCGAGGAAGTGGCTCCAAAGGCGGTGGCGCGCCTTCCGTGCTGTCCGCCGTCGGTTTGTCCTCCGCTCCTCCTAAAGTCAGCTTTCAGCTCCCGCAGGATCGGTCCTTTCCGCCGGTGGACGGTGGCATCTCTCTTTTTTATGTTGGAAACACGGGCATCCTGACCGGACGCAAGGGCGCTAATGGCAAGCCTGCTCTGGCCAATCCCAACGAGCCGGTGCTTGAATGGCACGACATCTCCGAGCGTGGTGGCGACAACATCTTGCGCGCCGAAAACGCCGACCATGCCCCGAAGCGGGTCAACTGGCCTGAGGCTGCCTCCGGTGGCACGCCGAGAGCCGGGCGTGTGGTGCTCGACTTCCGTCCGCGCAACGGCAAGCCCTGTGCGCTCGTGCTGGATGCCCCGGGCAAGGAGGCGCAAAATATGCCCTTTGGCAGCGCCGCAACTCCCGGCAGTGACAAGGGGCTGACACTTGTGACGGCTTTCCAAGCCGAGGTCGCGCGTCTCCCCACCCGCCTGCTCACCCTGGAAAATGAGGAAGGTGCCAGCGTGTCCTTGAGCGTTGATCAGAAAAAAAACGTCGTTGCTGAAGTGAAACGGCAGGGCGGGGGGGTGACGCTGACTTCCACGGGCGTGAATGGCACTCTCGCCAGCCTCGCCCAGCTCACATGGAACGCCAGTACCGGGGTGGTCGAGCTACGTGCCCGCGACTCAGAAGGCAAAAGCTTCATCTCCAAAGGCGACAAATTGACAGCGCCGGACGCACCGCTTGATCAGTTTTCCATCGGACGTGTCAAAGACAGCAACGGGGCAATGGCGGGCGCGCCGGATCAGTTCAGCGGCTATATGGCCGAGTGCTTTGTGTATTCCGCCGCTTTGAAGCCGGACCAGTTGCAGCTCATTGATGGTCGCGTGCGTGATTACTACTTTGTTCCGGCCGCGCCGACGCCTCTCAAGCAGCGGCTCAAGACCAAGCTGGCGATGATCGAGCCTCGCAGCGCTTGGAAATTGAGCGCCAGCAGCAAGAAGGAGGACTGCTTGAAGGCCACCGACGGCAACACCGCCTCTCGCTGGGCGAATGGTGCGTCCATGAAAGGTGGGGAATGGTTCGTTGTCGAGCTGCCAGTGGAGACAGACATCGCCGGTCTAGCGCTCGACAGCCAGGGCAACTCCCAGGACTATGCGCGACAATTCAAGATCGAGCTTTCCGCCAATGGCGTTCAGTGGAGCCCCCCGGTCATGGAGGGGAAGGGGACCGCGTTGTCCGAGATCATTTTCAAAGCTCCTCAGAAGGCCCGCTTCGTGCGCATCACCCAGACCGGGAGCGCTGGAAATAACTGGGGCATCAATGAGCTGGTGTTGTTCAAGAAATAGGGCCGTCGGCGTTCATGGTGTCACGCAGCGCTTTGTGCAGGCAGGCCGCCAGTGCGTCCGAGAGACCCTCCGGCGCTGCCACCGCCGCATGAAAGACGCCTGAGTGTGTTTCGCAGGGGATCACCGTCAGCACATGGCCGGAGGAGAGCGTTTGCCGGACCACAGGTGGAGTTCCGCAGGCTGACAAGGCGCTGGCGCGAGCCGCCGCCGCCCACGCCATCATGCTGGAAAGCACCAGCCCGGCCTTGGCCTCACCACCCCACAGCACCTCGCCATCATCACTCATCACCAGCACATGCCCGCCATTTTCTCGCAAAACCTCCCGTGCCCAGGCCGAGAATGCCGCAAGACGCTCCGTGCGGGAACCCTGGGGAATTTTGAGCGTGGGAATGGAGTTGGGTGAGGTGGGTTCTGCCAGAGTTTCCAAATTCACCGGGGGCACGGCCTTCGAGGACAAGGCAGGTCCGGCTTCTGAAGGCTCGTTCACCCGCACCAGGATGCCCGCCTCTGTGGCCCGTTGGCGGATCGCGCGGAGTTTGTCCCGGATGCGGCTCAGCGGCAGCGCGGCGGCACTGTTGTGCAGGACATTGCCTTCCGGCTCATCTTCATCTTCCTCCGCAGGTTCATCTGCGGCAGCCTCACTCGGCATGACTGAGACCGTTTGAGGCGGCTCCCAGGGTTCTAGGACAGCAGGTGGCAAAGCAGCCTCATCAATGAAACCTGCCTCTGCCGTGATTTCCGCCACGCGCTGCGGCTTCGACTCTGCGCACACTTCCGGCGGCGCGATCTGCGCCAGGAGCGACTGTAGGTGGGTGGCGTCAATCCAGGAGACTTGCATGGCCCTGCTCCGGTTCACGTTCTTTGGTCAGGCCTGCCCGTTGTTCCAGCTCGGCGGCGATTTGGTCGAAAATCAACGCCTCTGGCGGTGGATTGCGCTTCGTCAGCGCCACCGGCACGCCCAGGGCGCTGGCCTCCAAAAACGAGGTCAGGCGCGGGATGCTCTGTGGAAACATCAGGTTGGCTGGCAGCATCTCGCGCAGCTCACGCGCCACTTTGAGGCTCATCTCGTTGTCCTGCATCACCATCGTCAGCAAAATGCCCGCCACGCGCACTCCCGCGCCCTCGGCACGGAACCGCGCCAGCGCCTCCAGCAGATGCGGCACGCTGCGGATCGCCAGCGGCTCCGCCTGCTGCGGCAAAATCACGAAATCGCAGGCCTTCACCACCGCTTCGGTCGTGCTGCTCATGCCGGCGGCCGTGTCCATCAATACAATGTCAGTGCCGCGCAGTTCCGCGCTGCGCAGCAGGTCTGCCAGCCGGGTCGGCACCTCGTGCGCCGGCCAGCCCTGGCGTGCACAAGTGTCGTATTGTCCTGCTGGCACGATTTCCAGCTCCGGCAGCCGGGTTGGCACCACGATCTTGTTCAAATCCCCGCCGCGAACCAGAAACTCATGAAATCCCTCCCGCGTCTTCGCGCTTTTCGCCAGGGAAAGGCCCACGCCGCCCTGCGGATCTGTGTCAACCAGCAGCACCCGCCACCCCCGCCGCGCCAGCGAATAGGCGAGGTTGATGCACAGGGTGGTTTTCCCCACCCCCCCTTTTTGACTGGCCGTTGCTATCGCGATCACGACGCGAGGCTAGCAGCGTGAAAACGCTCTGCATCGTTAAAAAACAGCGTGGTGACAAAAAAATGCCGAAAGCGATTTTGCAGTTGCCAAATCGCCCCGCCCGCCTTTCGATCTAATCATGGTTATCAAGACTCCGCTCCTCTTTTCCATGGGTTTGTCCAGCGTGTTATTCTTATGCTCCTGCGACAAGCCTAAGCTGCTGATGGCAGAAAGGGATCAAGTGGAGTCCGACATCAAGAGACTGCTGGAGGAAGCAAAAGCCCTGGACGGCAAATTCTTTTCTCTCGGAATTGATGCTTCAACAGCAAGCATGAAGCTTCAGATGCAGAACAGGGATATTGCTCATAAGAACACGCTGCTTGAGCAGGAGCTGGCAACTCTGAGCAAAAAATGCACCCAGGGAGAGGAGATGGTTAAATCCATGCTACCCAGGCTGGAATCTTACAAGGCCAGGATCGTCCGCTAGCCCCATACTAATTTAAGCATCATGTTCGAAGAACCGAAAATCTGGCTTTTTACTGTCATATTCGCAGCCTTGATCGGGATCGGTTATGGTTCATTTTACCTTACCACAGTGGATGAGGCCAACTTGGCGCTACAGGAATCAAAGTCCAAGCTTGCGAGCACCCACGAGTCGCTTGCCTACAAGAAGAAAATGTGGACGGATGTTGAAACCCATGTGGTCAAAAACCGCGAGCTGGCGGAGCAAAACAGTGTTCTGCTCAAGGCCAAGGATGTTTTGGACACTCGGTACCGCAAAGTTGTGAGTGATTTCAACTATTCGGTCGAGTCCATGAAATCAGCCGTTGATAAAACACGCGGCAGCGCTCCAGGCACCGAACTCGGCGACATCACGCTGACGAATGGTAAAATGCTGCGCGGGGCAAAAATCCGCAAACTTGATCCATCCGGCCTCTCACTGATCCATGCCGATGGGATTGGCCTGGTGTCGATTGATTTGCTGCCTGCGGAGATCAAAGAGCGTTATGACCTGGGGCCTAGCGCGCTTTTGCCAGAGATGGAGCTGGCGCGGGCAACGTTTCTGGAAAAAGCCGTGGTCGAGGTGGTGGATGACTCACGTTCTTCTGAGATTTCAGCGGTCAAGAAACGAATTTCTTCGCTTGAGATTCAAATGGAGAGTTCCACCAAGCATAAGGAGAAGTTGGAAAAGGAGGTGAAGGATCTTGAAGATCAGATCAAAGCTGCCGAGGCCAAAAGAGCGCCAACGCAAAGTTTGCGAACCATGAAGGATGTGGTTGAGGGCAATGCCGGAATGGCCCGAAACGAGATCAAGGTGCAAAAACTGGAATTGGAAAAAATGAAGGCGGAATTGGAAGCTCTCCAAAGAAAAAAATAGAGGTGCTCACTCTCCTCCAGCCACCGCTAGGTTTAGCGGCGTGTAGTGCTCCAGGTAGCCGATCATCATCTCGTCGTAGGTCTGCTGGCCCCAGCGGACGTTTTTGGTCGGGTCGGGGTTGGCGGGGTTGCCGGTGCTGTTGTCGAAGACGGCGGTGATTTTGATGGTGGTGCCGCGCGGGAGGAAGCGGGGCATCGCATAGTCGTAGCGGAGCTGCCAGTTGAAGTCGTAGCGGGGAATGTCGAGCAGCGTCTCGGTCTTCCCGTCGGGTGAGATGGCCTCGAATTTGAAGGCTTTGCCGCGCACATGCATGTGGGCCATCCAGGCCATCGCGTTGATGTCGGTGGGCAGCTTCCGCTGGGCGGTTTCGAGGTGATTCGCGGCACCGGCGGGGATGTTGAGGCGCGCGTTTGGCAGCGCGGTGGTGTGGACGACGTATTTCGGCGGCTCTTGGGCAAAAATGAGGCCCATGCGCATCGTGTCCTGCACGGCCTTGCCATTCGGCGTGTAGTGAATCTGGAAGCTCACCGTCGCCCCGGCGGGCAGTTTGCGGGCAAAGCCTTCGGGATAGATCTGCTTCGTGTTTCCCGGCACATAAGCGGCCCAGTAGCCCTCCGTTCCTTCATCGCCACCGCCGCGAACCTTGCGGCCTTTTTCAAAGACGGTGACAATAACGTGATGCACCACCTGCCGTTCCGTGGGCAGGATCTCGTAGCCGCGCACCCAGCGGTCTTCGGGGAAGTCAGTCGTCACCGTGACGTGCTGATAGGGCATCGTGCCCTCGGCCTTGATCGAAATCGGCTTCGCGGCGGCTATGATGGCATCGGGTTTGCCGATACTCCACTCAGTGGGGAACTGACGTGGCGTGGGAGCGTCGGCCACATCACCTTTCGGGCGCTCCGAGGCCAGCCAGGTGAGCAAATCAGTACGGTCACGTTCGGAGAGCGAGCGATCATTCGCCCAGGGCGAGTGCGTTTGGCCTTCCAAAGCAGCGGCAAACCACGGGGGCATCGCGCCGCGTTCCACCTGCTTGCGAATCATGCCCGCGTGCTCGATGACCGCGTCGTACGAATCCAGCGCGAGCGGCCCCACGCCGCCGCTGTGATGACACTCCACGCAGTTGGCCTGCATGATGCGGGCGATGTCGCGATGGTAGGCCACATTCGTGATCGTAACGGCAGTTTTGGCAGGCAAATCGAGCGCACAGCCCGGTGCGCTGGTGGCTGCGATTTCCGACGGTTCTCCGCACAGCATCGACGCCACGGCGTCACGCAGGTAATGATGCGCAGGCTGCTCTTTGGAGTACCCGAGGCCGTATTGGTCATTCAAAGCGCCGCGATAGACGAGTGTGCGCGTCGCATTGAGCAGAAAGACCTCGGTGGTCGTCGTTGCGGCGAGTGATTGGGCCAGCTTGCCATCTCCATCGAGCGCCACCGTGGATTTCAAACCGTGATCTTTGATGAATTTCGTGATCTCATCGTTCTTCTGGCCGGGAGGCGCGTTCACGAGGAGAAGTTTCACCTCTTGAGCCGCCAAATCTTTTTCCAAGCGCACCGTTTCCGGCGCGAGTTTGCCGCTGATCGGGCAACTGGCGCTGAACAGCGCGATCACGAGGCCGTTTTTGCCTGCTGCGGCGCTGAGTTTGATGTCTTTGCCATCCAGCGTCTTTAGCATAATGTCTTCGACCATGCGACCCACGCCGTGGTCGCTGCCTTTGAGCAGTTGCGGCGCTTCTTTGAACGACGGGCCTTCACTCGCGGGCTTGATTGGGCTGCTGCTGGTCGAACTGCTGGCGGCACCGCGTTTGCGCAGGTTCGCGAGTGTTTTGACGGCCTCGTCCAGTGTCACGCTGCCATCCTTGTCGGTGTCCAGGCCGGTGAACCAGCGTTTGTTCGGCAGTTCATCCTCCGTGAGCTTGCCGTCGGTGTTTTTGTCGAGCCGCTTGAACAGGCTGCCGGTGTCGGAACCACCGCCGACGAGGTTTTGTGTCTTGCGCACGCTTTGCAGCGCCTCGTCGCGGGTGAGCGTGCCGTTCTTGTCGGCATCGAGCATTTTCAAATACTCCGCGCTGTTCATCTCGTCGCCGCTGATGACGCCATCGTTGTTTTTGTCGAAGGCTTTGAAGCGCGCGTCGAATTCCGCGAGCTGGGATTGCGCCCGCAGGCCGATGGCTGAAACGGCCAGGATAATGCCGCCGAGGAGAATGAAGCCGAGCTTTTTCATGGGAGAGAGTGGAGGGTGAACTCGATCTGTGACCGGAAGTTTCCTGCTGTATGACAGGATCATCCAGTCAAATTCACACCTGCCCGATTGACGCCGCCCCCGGCCTTCGTTTGAATCGCCCTGATGAACAACCGCATCCTCTCCCTCCTGTCCGTCATGACCCTCGCTGGCAGTGCTGCCGCCGAAGTGGCCTATGAACTCGTCCCGAACTTCATCACCCCGCCTCCCGGCAAAGAAACCATCGGCAACGGCCACGGCGAGATCGCCGTCGATTCCTCCGGCAAAGTCTATGTGAGCGTGCAGGAGGCCAATGCCGGCATCCAGGTCTATGGGAAGGAAGGCAAGTTCATCAAAGCGCTACCGCTGCCTCGTTCGCTGCACGGTTTTGTCATCCGAAAAGATGGTGATGGCGAGTTTCTATTCGGTGCCGTTCTAGGGGATCCTATGCGCGGGGACATCCCGGCCGAACCTGGTGAGCACGTCATCAAAGCCACGCTGGATGGCAATGTGGTCATGGATATTCCCAAAAGCGAATTTCCTGCTGACAAGATCGGCAAGGGCCTGAAACTCACCAACTGCGATGTGGCTCCTAATGGCGACATCTACGTCGTCGATGGTTACGGTCAGAGCCACATCTTCGTCTTCAGCCGCGAGGGCAAGTTCAAGAGCGTCTTTGGCGGCCCCGGCGAGCCTTTGAAACTCGCCAACGCGCATAAGATCTTCATCGATCGCCGCTTTGAACCCGCTCGCGTCATGATCTGCGACCGCGGTCACAAGCGCATGCTGCACACCCAGCTCGACGGCACCTTCATCGGCGAGATCGCCACCGAGATGCGCAATCCCTCCTCCGCCAGCTTCCATGGCGATTTGATGTGCGTGGCCGAGATCGCTGGAAACGTCAGCGTCTGGGACAAGGACAACAAACGCGTCGCCGACCTCGGCACCGCACCGAAACTGACGAACACGCCGGGCATTGAGCCGAAAGACTGGCAGCAGGGCGTTGTCACCAGCCCGCACGGCATCACCTTCGACAACGACGGCAACATCCTCGAAACCGAGTGGAACAAGTGGGGCCGCGTGCTGCGCTGGAACCTCAAGAAATAATGCGCATCGCGCAGTCCATCCTCATTCTCGCCGCAGGGGGAGCCGTTCTGGCCCCCCTGTGTGCTTTCGGGCATGGAGCGGAGTTTTTGAGCGCGAAGCTCACGCTGCTGCCGGATGCCGAGGTGCTACTCGAAATCACCGCCGATTACGGTGGCAACCCGCTCATCGCGGATAAAGCCGTGGCCCAGGAAGCCTTGATCGACCCCATCAGGCTGCACCGCGATGGAAAACTCGTGCCACTGGCGGAAATGTCGGCTGCCTGCGTCACGGAACACGACAACTGGGCGGAATTTGCGCCCGCTTCCTATTTGCCTTCCGACACAGAGGCTCAGACACACACTTTGATCACCGCCGCCTGGCGCTGGCGCAGCGAGACACCGGAGATCGTCTTTGAGATGCCCAAGGGCAAACTACACGACGTGCTGCTCTGGACGCGTGATCAAAACAACTCCGATGCGCCACCGAAGTGGATGCTGCTGCTCGCGGGCGACAGATCAAAGGCCATCTCCGTCCACTGGCCGCCCTGGTGGCGGCGCTGGCAGACGGTGATGGCCTCCTCGGTTTTCGTTCTCGCGCTCGGTTACTTCGTCTCGCGGAATTTCACACTGCGCCAGCGCACGCTGTAAGGGCCGGTGCCCTTCTTGATGCCGTGGACCTGGAAGCCGATGTGGCCTTCGGGATCGCCGGGCTGGCTGAAGTCGGCGGTTTTCACGCCGTTCACGAAGCTCTGGTAGTGGTCGCCCTTCACCACGATGCGGTAGTGGTTCCACTCGCCCTTCTTGAAGGCGGCCTTCGCTTCTTCGGTGCGCACGGCTTCCGTCTTGGTGAGAATGCTCCACCAGGTGCCGCGACGGGCCTCATCATAAAAATCACCGGCAGTGCCGTTGATCGCGATCTCGCACTGCGGTCCGTAAAGGCGGCCGGGAGGATTGGGTTTGCCGCTCTTGCTGCCTTCAGGGGCAGGATCACCCTCTTTGGCGATGCGGCTGCGCACCTGCACGCCGGAATTGAGCTCATTGTCCACGTTCACCTCGAACTCGAGTTCGAAGTCCTTGAATGGGCCGATGGCCAGGAAGGTGTTCGGGCTGCCATCGACCGTGGTGCCAATGAGCACTCCGTTTTCCACCTTGTAGGTGGCCTGGCCGCTGATGATCTGGCCACCGTTTAATGGGCTAGGAAACGAGTTTTCATGATTGGGCCGCTTTCAACGCCCGAAGTCGGCGATTTCCATCGAAAACACCCGGTTATTTAAGATGTCTTAAACATATGGGTGGTTTTAACCGGGTAAAAAACCCAAATAAATAGAAACCAACCTTGACCATCGGGTCAGGTTGGAATTAAAATGGGGTTATTACCTGGTTATAATTGGATGGCCCGCCCCTCAAACACCTTCGACTCATTGTCACTGACGATCGCGATCACACCGCAGATCAAGCAGTACCTTGAGGACATGACCCTGAAGGGCACGTTCGGCAGCAGCCCCGCCGAGGCGGCGCGGATGCTTTTGAGCAATGGGATCGATTCCATGTTGAACTCGGGTGCTTTGGACAGACGCAAATGGACTCTCAAGGACGGCCAGCTCGTTCTTCTGACGCAGGATCAACCTTCCCTCTCATCATGACTCTGCAACTCGATCTTCAAGCCGACTCAACCGTCTTCTCGACTCTCGTCGAGGTCGAAATGACCGACGCTGACCGCAGCCTCAAGGGCAATTGGAAGTCCGAGACGCGCCTCTCCATGCTTTCCCACGAGATCACCCGCTACATGCCGGAGCTCGCCGCCATGCTCGCCCAAGGTGGCAAGCGGAAGATGCTCGCGGCTTGATAAGTACCGGGGCCATTCCTGGCCCCGCTCCCTTCACGGGGCAGGGATGCCCCGTTTACTACTGCGCAGGCTGCTTCGTCGTTTCCCCAGGCAGGGTGAGTGGCAGTGGATCACTCAGCTTCGGAGCAGGCACATTTTGAGCCGGCGCGGCTGGAGGTGATGTCGATGCGGGCGCGGCGAGTGGCACCGGTGAGCGTGCCTCCAGCTCCATGAGCTGGCTCACCGTGGCAAACTGGAAGCCTCGCGTCTTCAATTCCGCAATGAGCGCGGGCATGGCGTCCACGGTCGTTTCATGGATGTCATGGCAGAGGATGATGGAACCCGCCCGGGTCTGTGCCAGCACACGGTCATGCACTTTCTGCACCGTGCGCGGCGACTGCCAGTCCAGCGGGTCCACGTCCCACAGGATGGCCGTGTAGTCGAAGATCTCGTTGACGCGCTTGCGCTGGGAGAGCCGAATCTCGCCATACGGCGGGCGATAGAGCAGCGGCGCGATCCCGCAGGCTTTCACGATGGCGTCATGCGTGCGGCGGAGCTGAGATTCCAACCCCTGCGCGCCCAGGCTCGTGAGCAGCGGATGCGACCAACTGTGATTCGCCACCTCATGCCCCTCGTCAGCGATGCGTTTCACGATGTGCGGCCAGGTCACCACACTCCGCCCCACCATGAAAAACGTGGCCTTGATGCCCTGCTGCCTCAGTGTGTCCAGCAAACGCGGCGTGAAGTCGGGATGAGGACCGTCATCGAACGTCAGCGCAATCACCGGCGCTTTTACTTCACAGCGGCTGAGCACGATCTTCATCGGCACCGCGGCCAGCACGGGCAAAGGTGTCTCGCTTTCGGCTGACAAGGCCCGTTTGACCTCGACCTGCGGCTCCGCCGTTCCCGGAGTCACCGCCATCAGAGAGGGGGCGGTCATCAACACAAAACAGCGGAGCAAGCAGCGGTGGAAAGGCATTGGGGGAGGGAGGGCGGGCGAAGTGCGGATACTGCCGCAAGCCGCCGCAAAAGCAATCTGGGAGGCGTAAGCACACGGTGGCTTCTACCGGTACTGCGGTTCCGGTTGACGGGGCAGCCCGGCTGCATCACGGAAAACGCATGACCCTCATCTCTGGAGCCGCAGTTGCCGAAAAAGTCCTCGAAGAATGTCGTCGTGACATTGCCGAACTCGCCGCCCAGGGCCGCAAGCCTGGTCTGGCCGTCGTCTTGATCGGTGATGATCCCGCCTCCCGCGCCTATGTGCGCTCCAAGGATAAAAAATGCCGTGATCTGGGTCTGCATTCGGTCAAACTGGAGCTCCCGGCCACCACCACGCAGGACGAGCTGCTCGCGCACGTCCGCGCCTTGAACAACGATCCGGCCATCCATGGCATTCTGGTGCAAAGTCCGCCACCGAAGCATATCGACGAGGCCGCCATCGTGTGCGCGATTGATCCGGCGAAGGATGTGGACGGCTTCCATCCCGTGAACATCGCCAAACTCGCGCTCGAAGACCCGACCGGCTTCGTTCCCTGCACTCCGCTGGGCTGCCAGCGCCTTTTGATCGATGCAGGCATCGAAACCAGCGGCGCGCATGCCGTGGTCGTCGGTCGCAGCATGATCGTCGGCAAACCGATGGCGCTGCTGCTCATGGCGAAGGGCAAAGGCGGTGACGCCACTGTGACCGTCACCCATTCCCGCACGCGCGATCTCGCAGCGATCACCCGCACCGCCGACATCATCATCGCCGCGATTGGCCGCCCGCATTTCATCAAGGCGGAGCACGTCAAGGAAGGCGCGGTCGTCATCGACGTCGGCATCAACCGCATCGACGATCCCGCGAGCGAGAAAGGCTACAAACTCGTCGGCGATGTCGCCTTCGACGAAGTCGCGCCGAAATGCCGCGCCATCACGCCGGTTCCCGGTGGTGTCGGCCCCATGACCATCGCGATGCTGATGGCAAACACGATCAAGGCCTGCAAGCAGGCTGCATGACGCATGCCCTGGCCGGCGTTGAGTGAGCGCATGAAAATCTGCCTCGCTCTCCTCCTGCTCGTCTCCCCAGTCCTCGCGCTCGATCCTGCCAAACTCGCCGCCATTCATCCCGCGATGGAGGAGGCGGTGAAGGCGAAGCAGGCCGCCGGGATCGTCACGCTGGTGATGGAGAAGGGCAAAATCGTTCATCATGATGCGGCGGGCATGGCGGACATCACCAAAGGGCGTGCGATGGAGAAGGACGCGCTGTTTTGGATCGCCTCGATGACGAAATCGGTGAACGGCGCGGCGGTGATGACGCTGGTGGATGAAGGAAAGCTCTCGCTCGACGAACCGGCCTCGAAATGGCTGCCGGAACTTGCGAACGTGACCGTCGCAGGCGGCGCAAAGCCGGAGAAGGCCATCACGCTGCGCATGCTGCTCTCGCACACGGCGGGCATCGCCTTCCCACCGCGCAAACCGACCGATGGCGCGATCTCGCTCAAATCGTACGTCTCCACGCTCATCAAGACACCTTTGGCCTACCAACCTGGAAGCAGTTATGAATACGGCTTCGGCCCCACGGTGGCCGGACGCATCATCGAGATCGTCAGCGGCATGAAATACGAGGATTTCATGCGCACGCGTCTTTTTGAACCGCTGGGCATGAAGGACACGACGTTTCATCCGACTGACGAGCAGCGCGCACGAATCGCCCGCACCTATAAGATGGACGAGGACATGCGCGAGTTTGTCCCCGGCTACAATCCCTTCGTCACGAGCGATGCGAGCGTGCAGCACATGCCCGAGCCTGCGGGCGGCCTGTTTTCGACCGCGCAGGACATGGGCCGCTTCTACATGATGATCGCCAACGGCGGCGAACTCGACGGCAAACGCATCCTCAGCGCGAAAAGCGTGGCCGACATGACGAAACCGGTTAGCGCAGGCGGGAAACAGCTCAACTACGCCTGCGGCTGGCAGTGCAACATCGAAACGCAGCGCGTGTGCGCCGCCATGCCAGTCGGCAGCTTCGGCCACGGCGGAGCCTTCGCCACGAACGGCTGGGTTGATCCGAAAAGCGGCATCGTCACGGTTTATCTCGTGCAGAACGTGCTCGTCCCCGACAGCGGTAAGCCGCGTGATGCTTTCCAAAAACATGTCATGGAAGCGGCGGGAATCACGGTGAAGCGACCCGTGGCAAAGAAGGCGAAAAAATAGCGTGAGGTTTGGCCGCAAAAGCGTCAGGCAATCGCGTGGACTCTCGAACCTTGCTTCTACGACCGGATGCGTTTCACACGACGCGGTGGACGCGTGTGTGCGCGGCACAGTCGGACTCCGAGGACGGCCGCCGGGCGCTGGCGGACCTGTGCGATGCCTATTATGAGCCGGTGCTGGCTTTTCTGCGCTGTGAGCTGCGGGACACGGACACGGCCAGGGAGATGAGCCACGCGTTTTTTGCCGAAATGCTCGCCGGTGGTTCGATCGGCGGCGCGGATCGTGAACGCGGGCGCTTCCGCTCGTATTTGCTCGGCGCGGTGAAGCATTTTGTGAGCAAGCAGCGCGAGTTTTCCGACCGTGTGAAGCGTGGTGGCGGTCTGGAGGCTGTTTCGTTCGAAAGTGACGAGGTGGTCGAATTGGCCGATGCCCGGCAGATGTCGCCCGATGCCGAGTTTGACCGTCAATGGGCCGTCACCGTGCTCGAACGCGGTTTGGAGGCCTTGCGAGACGAATGCGAGGCTGGAGGGCGCGGCGCTTTTTTTGAGCAGGTGAAGCCGCTTTTGAGCGGAGACGCGGGTTATGGTGATCAGGCGGCCATCGCAACGGCCTGCGGCATGAATCTCGACGCGTTTCGCATGGCGGTGCATCGCCTGAAGAAACGCCTGCGCGAGTGTGTGAAGGCGGAAGTGGCAGGAACGCTGGACGATCCCGCGATGGTGCAGCAGGAGATGCAGAGCCTCTTCGCGGCGCTGGGCGGTGGGGCGATGGAGTGATGCGGTTTTGGCTTCACCAACAATCCAATACTCAACCAATCCATCACTCTGCCCCCGGACCGGAATGCAGGTGCATTTTTCCAAAATCGTCTGTTATGATCTCCGCGTTTCAGGTCAGGACACCGGCATGAGCGAATCATCTTTATCCCAATGCCCGCAATGCGGGGCTGAAATGCCCCGCACCACCGAGGGGCTGTGCCCGCGCTGCCTGATGGCGCAGATCGTGCAGCCCACGCAGGACGGTGGCGATCCCATGTCCACCCTGCCGCCGCTTACGCCGAAGGAGCTGGCCCCGCATTTCCCGCAGCTTGAAATCCTCGAATGCCTCGGACGTGGCGGCATGGGCGTGGTCTATAAGGCACGGCAGAAGTCGCTGAACCGGCTCGTCGCGCTCAAACTGCTCGCGCCGGAGCGGGTGGATGATCCGCAGTTCGCTGAGCGCTTCAAAAAGGAAGCGCAGGCGCTCGCAACGCTGAATCATCCGCACATCGTCAGCGTGTATGACTTCGGTCAGGAAGGCGGATTTTATTACCTGCTCATGGAGTTCGTCGATGGCGTGAACCTGCGCCAGCTCCTGCAAGCAAAGCGCCTCACGCCGAAGGAGGCGCTGAGCATCGTGCCGCCCGTGTGCGACGCGCTGCAATGTGCGCACGACCACGGCATCGTGCATCGCGACATCAAGCCGGAGAACCTGCTCATCGACAAGGCGGGCGTGGTGAAGATCGCGGATTTTGGCATCGCGAAGATGTACAGTAGCCATCTCGCTCCGCGAGATGAGCCAAGCGCTCACGCAAATCAGGACGATGCACATTGTTCGGAAGCCGCTTCTGCCTGCGAAAGCCCTCAGATCATCTCGCGGAGCGAGATGGCTACTTTGCTGACGCCCGCTTACGCCGCGCCGGAGCAGCAGAACGGCCATGCAGATCATCGCGCGGACATTTATTCGCTCGGTGTGGTGCTCTACGAGATGCTTACGGGCGAGCGACCGAAGGACAAGATCGAAGCGCCGTCGAAGCGGGTGCAAGTGGACATTCGCATCGACGAGATCGTGCTGCGCGCGCTGGAAAAAGCGCCGGAGCTGCGCTTCGCCACGGCGGCGGAGTTTCGCACGCAGGTGGAGGCTGCCACTGCTCCGTCCGTGCCTTCTTCTCCATCGGTGGACATGAAGAGTCTATGGTTCGTTCCAGCGATGCTATGGGGCGTGCTTTACGTCGCGCTGCTGAGCTTGCTCGCCTCGACCTGGCATCTGCTGCCGGTGCGGATGGCCTCTCATTTCGGCTTTGATGGCGTGGCGGACGCCTGGTCGGGCCGTTGGACGCAGGTGTTGTTCATTGGGGGAGCGCCCTTGGGCCTCGTGGCTCTCTTTGCCGTGCTGGCCGTGCTGATGCCGCGCTTTCCCCGGCTGCTCAATGTGCCACGGCGTGATTACTGGCTGGCGCGGGAGAGGATGCCTCTCACCTGCGCCCTGCTGTTGCGCTGGTTGTTTTGGCTGGCATGCCTCATGACGTCCTTCATCGGCGTGCTGCACTGGATCGCGATTCAGGCGAACCGCGCCCAGCCGCCGCAGTTGGCCCCAGGGCTGATGATGCCGGCCATCATCGGCTTCATGATCGGTTTGCTGCTTTGGGCCGGGGCGCTCTTGATGCGCTTCGCGGAAACGGATCGATACGAGTACAAGATGAAGGCAGGGACCGGCAGGACACTGGTCATCGCGGCTTCTGCCATCACGTTGGCTGCCTGCGTGATGGTGGGTGTCGCGCTGCTTGCCGCGATGCGGATCGGAGTGCTGGAGGCGCTGATTGTCATCGCGGTGCTGGCGTTTATCGCCTGGAAATGGCCGCGCGATTCGCGCCCATCACGGCAGACCGCTCTCCGGGCGCTGGCTTGGGCCTCGTTTGTTCTGTCGCTGCCAGTGGCCGCGCTCGGCCTCTCTTTCCTCGTCGGCATGGCTTCGGAATCGGGTGGCTGGAATCCGAGTCCGCAAGAGGCGCTGATCGTGCCGCTGACGTGGATCGGCATGCTGCTGCTGCCGTGGGCGGCGGTGGCTCTGTTTCGAGCGGCGCGAGGGCTCAAGGAGGACGCGCAGCACGACCCGCCCGGCACGGCGAATCCCTGGCCGAGACGCATTTTCATTCTGCTGGCGGTTTTGCTGCTCGGGCCGGTGCTCGTGCTCGTTGGCATTCTCATTCCAGCTTATCAGCAGGTTGGAAGAGCCTCCGAAGAGGCGCGCGCGGCCAATCTTGCCAAACATCACGCGATTTTCACCGAGGCGCTCCCCAACATGGACGTCACGGACCTGCTCAAGCTGGCCGAAGAGGGCGCGCGCAAGTTGGAGCAAACCATGCGGACCTATGGCGAGGATCATTCGCTGACCGAGGAGGCGCGGGAGGAACTGAAAATGATCCAGGCGGAAGCGCGGCGGCGCTCGCAGGCAAAGCCGGCCGATCCGAATGCCGCCGACTTTTCTCCCGGCATCATGCCGAAAGAATGGATCGTCGAGGGCCGCGTCGTGGATGACGCGAACAAGCCAGTGCCGGACGCGGACATCCACGTCAGCGCGGGCATGGGCTCTCTGCATGTCACGGGAGAAGGAAAAACGGGCACGGACGGACGCTATCGCGTGACGTTCGGCCCTGGATTCGTGATGGCAAAAAAAGATCGCGCAGGCTCTTTGCAGGCCGCGCTCGTGCATGTCGAAAAAGACGGTTACGCGGAGAAAAACCTCTGCGAGGCCGGAAATCTGCAAATGGCGTGGGAACTGACAAAACAGCAGCTTGCGGGCGGATGGCAGCCGGGGCCGACGCGAACGTTTTTGCCCGGAAAACCGCTGACGGTTGATTTTATGCTCGTGCCTGCCGCGCAGATTCAAGGCATGCTGATCGACAAGGACGGCAAACCCCTCGCGAATCGTGAAATCATCATGACGGGCGATCGTCTCGGCCCCGGCGGCAGCATTTACGGGGCCAAGCGCACGGATTCACAGGGTCGCTTCACCTTCAAAGACGTGTCCACACAGCATGCGTGGTCCTTCAGCATTGATGACAGGTCCGGGCATCCCAACCGCACGCCGCCGGACCGTTTCGCGACGCGAGGCACGCATGTCATCACGCTGGAGGCGAATGGCGATCAATTGGAGTTCCTCATTGATCCGAAGTCCGCAGAAACGTCTCTTCCCATTCGATTCGAAGCCGCACGACTCAACGCGGAAATCCGCGAACTGTCCTCGAAACTTCAGGCGCAGACCACCAGGCATCCCGAACATGCTGTCCTGGAAAAACATCGCGCAGAACTCCAGGCAAAGCTGGCGGAACTGCTGGCATCGAAAAGCAACCGGGCCATCGCGCCTGGAGACGTGCTGTTGTTTGATGTTCTCGAGGACAAGCAAGAACCCTTGAAGCTGAAAGTCACACCGGACGGTGATTTGAATCTGCCCATGATCGGACTGATGCGCGCTCAAGACCTGAACTGCGATCAGCTCGCTGAAGCCGTGAAGCGACAGTTGCTTCTTGGCGCCTACAAGACGGCGACCGTGATCGTGGACTTCGCAACACAATGAACACCACCAAACGCCAGATTGAATGCACGATCCCGATTCTGCCGGTGGGAAATTTGGCGCGCAGCCTTGAGTTCTACACCGGGACGCTCGGCTTCAAGCTCGACTGGGGCGGTGGTGAGGGCAGTACCCTCTGCTCGGTGTCGAAGGACGGCTGCGCGATCATGCTCACTGAATCGCCTACGGGCACGTCCGGCGCCTGGGTGTGGATCGGCCTGGAGGATGACACGTTGTTTCAACTGTGGCGGAGCCGTGGAGTCAAGGTCCGTCAGGAGCCCAGAAACTTCTCCTGGGCCTATGAGACGAAGTTCGAGGACATCGACGGCAACGTCCTCTGGCTGGGCACCGAGCCGCGCAGGGATATGCCGTTTGAAGATCAAAACAACGAATAACCATCTCGCGCCCAAGAGAACGCGCTTCCAGACAGTTTTACCTCGAACCCACAACCCCGTCGCCGCCATGAACCTCGCCCGAATCACCACCACCCTGTTTCTCGTCGCCTGCTCGCTTCACGCCCGCGAATGGAGCTCTTCGGACGGCCGCAAGCTGCAGGCGGACTTTGTCTCCACCACGACCACGCATGTGACGCTCAAGATCGCAGGCAAGGACACGCTCGTGCCGCTGAACCGCCTTTCAGCCGCTGATCAGGTCTTCGTGAAAGAACAGATGTCCAAGCCGGTCGCGGCGAAGAGGATCGAAGGACCGTTCGCCGAGCTGATCACGGGCGACTGGGCGCTGTCGGAGCACAAGGACCTGCCGTTTGCGCTTTATGGCGCGAAGGAACTCGACGCGTCGAAGTCATATCCGCTCATCCTCGCGCTGCATGGCAAGAGCCAGAACAACGAGAATGGCAAACAGGTCGGCGGCTGGATGAAGAGCTTCGCGAAGGAGGATCGCTACATGAAAAACCCGTGCATCATCGCCGCGCCGCTGTGCTACCAGCCTTACGGCGGCACCGGCGGCGGCTGGAGCGACAAACCGGGCGAGGAGGCCGTTTCGCTGGTCAAAGAGCTGCTCAAATCGCTGCCCATCGACAAAAACCGCGTCTATTGCGTCGGCTACTCGATGGGCGGCTTTGGAACCTGCCATCTCATCAACAGCGAATCGCGACTGTTTGCCGCCGGGGTCGCCGTGGCGGGCTGCACGGGGCCGGAAACGGCGGGAACCTTCAAAAAGGTGCCGTTGTGGCTGTTTCACGCCGCCGATGACGCTGTGGTGCCTGTGGACGGATCGCGCGCGCTGGCCGAGGCGCTAAAGCGCGACAAGGACTGCAAGTTCACCGAATATCCCACCGGCGGCCACGGCATCGTGGGCAAGGTGTTTGAAGAGGAGGAAATGCACGCCTGGCTCTTCGCGAAGGGTGTGGCGGTGGCGAAGTAATCCCCTCAGCGCAGTTGTGGGAAAATCATTCCCTTCGGCGGCAGCCCATGCCATGCTCCACACTACCATGCGTATTCAACCGACCCTTTATGCCTCGTGGCTGGCTCTTGTGATGCCAGTCTGCCTTTCCGCCGAAGAGGCGAAGCCGAACAAGCCTGAATCGCCGCCCGCTGAGAAGAAAGACGAAAAGGCCGACGAAAAAAAAGACGCGAAGAAACCGGAGGACGACAAACCGGTGGTGACTGAGGGCAAGGTGACAATCGGCGGCAAGGAGATTACTTATGAGGCGAAGGCGGGGACGCTGCCGATTTTGAAGCCGGACGGTAAACCTTCGGCGCAGGTGTTTTACACCGCCTACACCGTGAAAGACGTGAAGGACGCGTCGAAGCGGCCTGTGACGTTTTGCTTCAACGGCGGGCCTGGCAGCAGCAGCGTGTGGCTGCATCTGGGTGCCTTCGGGCCGAAGCGGGTGGATTTGCCTGCGGACGGTCTGACGCCGCCGAAACCGCCGGGAGGGCTGGTCAGCAATGAATTCTCGATCCTGGATGTGACGGACCTGGTTTTCATTGATCCGGTGAACACGGGTTTCAGCCGCGCGGAAGATCCGAAGGCGGTGAATGAATTCCTCGGCGTGCAAGAGGACATCCAGAGCGTGGGCGAGTTCATGCGGCTGTGGGTGACGCGGGAACAGCGCTGGCGTTCGCCAAAGTTCATCGCGGGGGAGAGCTACGGGGGCATTCGGGGCGGTGGTCTGGCGCAGCACCTTCAGCAGCGGCATCGGATGTATTTGAACGGGATCATCATCGTGTCGGGGCTGCTGGATTATGCGACGCTGATCGCGGGGCCGCTGAATGACACACCGTATCTGGTGGGACTGCCCGCCATGACGGCGACGGCGCATTATCACAAAAAGCTGCCGCCGGATTTGCAGGCGGATTTCAAAAAAGCGGTGGCGGAGGCACGGGAGTTTGCGTTTGGCGAGTATGCCTCGGCTCTCCTCATGGGGGCTGATTTGACGAAGACTGGTCGTGAAGCGGTGGTGCGGCAACTGGCGCGTCTGACCGGCCTGCCGAACAAATTGATCGAGGAGCAGGAATTGCGGATCGACAGCAGCGTTTTTCGCGAAATGCTGCTGCGAAAGGAAAAGCTCGTGCTGGGCGCTTATGATGCGCGCGTGACAGGCTCTGACGGTGACGAATCGGAAAATTACCCGCAGATCGAGCCATTCATGCGGGTGGTGGGCAGCGTGGCGGCGGCGTCGATGAACGCGTATCTGCGCGAGGAGCTGAAATATGAAAAAGACCTGCCCTATGAGGTGCTCGCGCCGCAGCCGAACTGGAATCATGGCAAAGGGAACAGCTATACGAGCGTGAGCGGTCAGCTTGCCGACGCGATCCGGCAGAATCCGCACCTGAGAGTGCTGGCGATGGTCGGGTGGCGGGATTTGGTGACTCCTCCGGACAACATGCTGCTCAGCGTGCGCCAGATGCGTCTGCCGGACGAACTGCGTGGGAACATCGAGTTCGCCGAATACGAAAGCGGCCACATGATGTACACGAACCGCCCAGACATGGCGAAGATGCATGAGGACATCGCGGCTTTCATCGCGAAGGCGCTGGAGTAAGCATAAAAAGCCGCCAGCGGGAGCGGTGGCTCACGCTGACGGCTTCGATTTGCGGTGTGCGGCGCGTTTGCGCGGTTTTTTGGCGGTGTCTTTGGCCGGAGTCTCGCGCAGGACGGTTTCGACCGGCGTGGGCACGTTGAACCACTGGCGGAACGTGTGCGCGTTTACCACGCGCACGCTCGGGTCGTGCGGATGCCAGTGGTCCATCGGCGTGCGGCAGGCCACGAGATGGCGGTCAGAGGCGGCATCCCCCAGGATGCCGCGCACGGTGTGCATGGGGCCAAGATGGCGGCTTTCGTCGCCATTTTCGGCCCATTTCACTTCCACGAACTGCAGGCGGCCATTCAGCCACACGGCAAAGTCCACCTCCACGCCCTGGGCGTCCCGCCAGAAATAAATCTCCGCCGGGCTGCCCTCCGCCTGGATGGCGCGGTGCATCGCGCCGAGCACATAGCTTTCCCAGATGCCGCCGATGAAGGGAGATGCTATCATCTGCTCCGGCGAGGTGATGCCCAGCAGGAAGCACAGCAGCCCGGTGTCTTTAAAATACAGCTTGGGTGTCTTGATGAGACGCCGACCGTAGTTATTAAAGAACGGCGGCAGCAGGTGGACGATGTTCGACGCCTCCAGGACGCGCAGCCACTGCTTCACGGTGGTGCCCGCCACACCCACGTCGCCGCCGAGCTTTGCCAGATTCACCAGGTTGCCGGTGTAGGTGGCGCAAAAGCGGATGAAACGCTCGAAGTCACGCAGGTTCACCACGTTGATGAGCTGGCGCACGTCCCGCTCCAGGTAGGTGGCCAGGTAGCTGGCATAGAAGTCCCGCGCTGGCAGGTCCGGCACACGCCAGAGCTCAGGGTAGCCACCACGCCAGACAAATTCCGCCAGCGGAGGCGGCTTGTGGTCAGGTGCGGAGTCCCATAGCTCGCCACTGGACAGCGTATCCACCTCCAAAATGGCGCAGCGGCCTGCGAGGCTTTCGGAAATGGACTGCATCAGCACGAACTTCTGAGATCCGGTCATCACAAAGTGACCCATCCGGTGCCGGTCAGCATCGACGGCCGCTTTGAGGTGGCGAAAGAGCGCCGGGGCATACTGCACCTCGTCGAGCACGACGACCGGGTGTTCCTTCAGCGAGTCGAGGAAAGCCATGCCATTGTTTTCGGCTTCGTGGGCCACGGACGGCAGATCGAGGGTGTAAAACGGCGCATCTGGGAAGACATCCCGTAGCAGGGTGGTCTTGCCGGTCTGGCGTGCGCCGGTGAGCAGTACGACGGGGAAGTGCCGCGCGAGTTCACGGACTCTGTCAGCCAGATGGCGTCTGATGTGGGTGCTCATGTCTGTTTTAGTTTCAGTCTGAAACTACTTCGTATAATACAGTGTTCAACACTGGATTATCCTAAATTTTAGATATAGTTATATAAGTGGCTCAATTTTAATGTTTTATAAGTTGTGAATGCTTCGTTAAATCGAAAAAATCCCCTCTTTAAGGCTGTGGGAGGTGGAAGCTGCCAAACTGGCAGTGCAGTCCTCTATGCATTAATGAACGGCAGTAAGCTCTAAAATGAGCCGGGACCAGACAGTAGTGACCGAAAAACACGTTTTGGGAGCTGAACACAACCCTCCGGGGAACCCAAGCTTGCCAAAATCTCAAAAATTACGCAAATTTGTCTAATCGGACCCATCCCCCCTGCGTTTCCACGCTGGAAGTCCCACGCAATCCATTCCACACCACCATGAAACAAACCACAAAGCTGCTCAGCAGTCTCTTTGTCACCGCTCTTTTTGCGGGCTCCGCCTTCGCGGAAGTTCGCACTTGGACGGACAACAAAGGTCGCCAAGTCTCCGCCTCATTCATCGGCCTCGATGGTGAGAACATCATCCTGCAAATTGCAGATGGTTCCACTCGCACATTCCCGCTGAACATCCTTTCAGCCGAGGACCAGGCTTTGGCGAAATCGATCAAGCCAACAGGACAGCCGATCATGATGGCCAATTCCAGCGTGGCCCAGGCCTCCGCCAAGATTGACCTGCTTGTGGCGACAGGGATTGGTAAGGCCAATCCTGAGCGTGTGAAGGGCGGCAAGCCTTCCATCACGGGCTTCAATGCCATGGCAAATGACGAGCAGTTTGTCCGTCGTGTGTATCTGGACATCGTGGGGCGCATTCCCAATTACGATGAGGCCATGGTGTTCATCAAAGACTCAAATCCGGCCAAGCGTGCGAAGCTGATTGACATGCTGCTCGACAGCCCCGGCTACTCCGCCCACACATACAACTATCTCGCCGAAATGCTGCGAGTTAAAGACCGCCTTGATGGCGGCAACGATGTCCGCGGCATTCCCTACATCAACTGGCTGCAGAAGCAGGTGGAGCAAAATGTCTCCTGGGACAAGATGGTGTATGAGATGCTCACGGCCACAGGCAAAATGTGGCACAACGGTGCTGCCGGCTACCTCTTGCGCGACTCTGGCATGCCGCTCGACAACCTTGCCAACACCCTGGCGGTGTTTCTAGGCACTGACGTCGCCTGCGCCCAGTGCCATGATCACCCGTTTGCCGATTGGACCCAGTATCAGTTCTACGAGCTGGCCTCCTTCTTCGGAGCCACGAGCACACGCTATCAGCGCCGCGCCCCGGCTCGTCGCAACAAGGAAGGCATGGAGATGGTGGACATGGGCAACAAGCTCATGCCCGAAATCGAAAGCATCATCGAGAAAAACGGCGGTGATTTGACCCGCATTCGCAATGGCCTGCAGCAGTTCATTGGCGCCAACCGGTATGCGATCACCGACACTGCGACCAATTCGATCAAGCTGCCGCATGACTACAAGTACAAGGACGCCAAGCCGGGTGATCCGGTGGCACCCAAGTTCATTGCCTGGAGCAAGGAAGACAAGAGTCTGCCTGCCTACAAACAAAAGACCAAGGAAGAAGAAAACCTGCGTGTCGCTTTTGCCACCTGGGCCACGCATCCTACGAATCCCCGCTTTGCGATGGCCATCGCCAACCGCATGTGGAAGCGCGCGTTCGGCCAGGGTATCTCGGAACCCGTTACCAATATCGACGATCCTGCCCAGTCTGCCAATCCTGCGCTACTCAAGCATATCGCGGAAGAAATGAAGCGTGTGAAGTTTAATCTGAAGGACTTCATGCGGATCATCTACAACACCCGCGCCTACCAGTCTGAGGCCACCACGGAGCACATCGCGATGGGCGAGCCGTATTATTTCCAAGGACCGCTGCTACGTCGCATGACCGCCGAGCAGGCTTGGGACTCCTACATGACCCTCGTTCTCGGTGAGCCGGATAAATACAAAAAGCCTTTGGAGGATCTCTACAGCAAAGCCATCGATCTTGACCTTTACAATCCGAAGCTCGACGCGCAGACAGTGCTCATGAAGTACGCCGCATTTCGAACAATGGGCGAAAAAGAGCGCGCCATGATGGGCGGCGGTCTGGCAGACGCCGGTGGTGGCATGATGATGGAGGGCGGTGCTGACTCCATGATGATGGAAGGTGGCGCGAAGAAAGGTGCGGCCAAAAAAGGCGGCTCTGACATGATGATGGAAAACGCATCTATTACAGACAGGGGCATGGTTCTGCGCCGCGCAGCCGAACTGGAGCAGCCTGCGGGTCCCGGCCACTTCCTCATCGAATTCGGCCAGTCTCCCCGAAATTTGATCGACGGCAGCAGCAAAATCGGCTCGGTTCCTCAGGTACTGATGATGATGAACGGGCGTGCGCAGGAAATGCTCACGGATTCGCAATCCCTCATTTTCCGCACCATGGAAAAAGTAAAGCCTGCGGATGAGAAAGCTGATGCTGAGGCAGCCAAGCTTGATGCGTTGTTCATGTCAGTGCTGAACCGACGCCCGACAGAGGCCGAAATGGCCACCGCCAAAAAAACCGTCGCTGAGAACAGCGCCAGCGGTCACGGCGACATCATCTGGGCGCTCATCAACACCCGTGAATTCATCTTCGTGCAGTAATCCGCCCAAGACTCTCACTAACACCACAACATCAATAACGCGCACTCTGACTGATTTATGAAAACTGAATTGAACCAACTTAATCCTCTCGCCCGCCGCGAGTTCGTGCTCCGCACGGCTCAGACCGCTCTGGGTGTCTCTGTCATGTCCAGCATGCTGGATGGTGCCCGCGCCGCCGAGACCGAATCCAAAGGCGGCCCTGGCTCCCCAGGCTTCGGCAAGGCCAAGAAAGTCATCTTTCTTTGGATGAATGGTGGCATGACCCACATTGACACCTGGGATCCAAAAACTGGCGATACCAAGGGGCCGACTGACCCGATCAAGGGCAAAGGCCAGGTGGACTTCCTCGGCGGCACCATGGAAAACATGGCCAAGGTCTCCGACAAAATCACGATTGTCCGCTCGATGAGCTCCAAGACCGGGGTGCATGAGGCAGGCACCTACATCATGAAGACCGGCTATGAGCCACGCGGAACGATTGTGCATCCGTGCATGGGTTCCTGGGCCTCCAACTTCCTGGGCCGCATCAAAGGCGTCACCCTTCCTGACAGCGTTGTCGTGAATAGCGGCAGCTCTTATCCGGGTTCCGGCTTCTTCCCTCCGGCGCTCAGCCCGGTGCCGATCTCCAATCCAGAGACCGGTCTCCAAAACATCCGGCCGAGCACTGAGGAAGGCCAGTTCCAGAAGCGTCTCTCGCTGATGAATGAGTTTGACTCGTCCTTCCGTAAGAAGTTCCAGTCTGAAGATGTGAAGGCCTACACCGAGTTTTATGATGAAACCATGAAGCTCATGAAGAGCGAAGACCTCAAGGCCTTCGATCTTTCCAACGAACCGGCCGCCACTCGGGAAAAATACGGTCGCAACTCGTTTGGACAGGGCGCTTTGCTTGCGCGTCGCCTCGTGCAAGCTGGAGTGCGTTACGTCGAAGTACAGTTCGGCGGCTGGGACATGCACAACAACATCGACACCGCGCTGAACGGCACGGGTGCCACGATGGACAAGGTTTTTGCCGCCCTCATTGAAGATCTCGCCGCCACCGGCCTGCTGGAGTCCACCATGGTCGTCATGGGATCTGAATTCGGTCGCACGCCGGACGTGAACGAGAACGAAGGCCGCGACCATTACCCGCTTGCCTACTCCACGGTCTTCGCAGGCGGTGGTGTCAAAGGTGGCTACACTTACGGTGCCACCGACAAGGATGGCCGCCGTGTCGCCGACAAGCAGGTCTCGCCTTCGGACTTCCAGGCCACAATCGGCCACGCCATGGGTCTTCCCGTGGACGAAGTGGTCATGTCGCCCTCAAACCGTCCGTTCACGGTCGGCGACAAAGGCGTTCCGGTCCTCGACATCTTCGCCTAATCGGTCGAATCCATTATCACCGATCCATTCCACGGCACCCGGTCGAAAGACCGGGTGCTTTTTTGCATTCAGACATGGCGTTTCTGCTCCGTCGCATCAGCAGCAAAGACGCGAGGAATGTCAGCAGGAGGCTGCCAGGCTCGGGAACCACGATGACTGGACTCAGGGTGAAACTGAAGTCGTCAAAGTAGTTTTTGAAGCTCGCCGCCCCGTTGTTCAGGGAACCGCCACGCAGATCCCATTGCAGCCCGGTGAGAGCGTCTACTTCCAGCCCCAGAGAGTGGTTGCTTAGCACATAGGACTGGTCTTCCAGCGTGAAAGTGTTGTCATCGTAGGCTTGCACGGCAATGCCGGCGGTGTTGTTCACCGTGTCCAGGATCACCACCAATTGGGACCACCCAAGAGTGCCCATTCGATGGGATGTGGTTTCCCAGATGCCGCTCCCCGGTGTTTGATATTGTAGCATGTTGTCCCCTGTGTAACCGACTTGAAACACCGTTTGCCCCAGTGCATCTCGCAGGGAGATGCTCATGATGTTATCCAAGTCGTCGTCGTCCCAGTCCGAGGGGCAGAGCCAGAAGGCTATCTGGATCAACTGGCCGTTGGAAGCGCCCGGAGCTATGCCGTTGAAGTCCCTCGAATCGAGGGCGTAGGCGTAGCTGAGGCTGGTTTCGGAGGCCAGAAAATTGAGCACGCTGGAGCCTGTTCTGGCCCCTGGATAACGGTAGGCTTGCACATAATCGCGGGTGAAGTTACTGCCGTAATAATAGGGAGCGTCGGCATCTTCGTTGAGCCGACCTCCAGCCTGTGCCGTCCAAAGGCCGGAGTTGTCGATGATGTCCGACGCCGTCCCGCCCGGGCCACCATTGTTCGTGCCATACTGCCCTGCGTTGTAGCGGCTCAGATCAACCCCGTGGGTAGAGTCTCCCAGGGTGTTCGGATAGGTTCCCAGGGGCACCACGCCCGTGTAGCCATTGGCCTCAATGTTGTTCAGGTAAAACTGTGCGTCACCAGCCAGGTACTCGGACAAGATCAGCCCGTCCGAGGGGATGCGATAGCCGTCCTGCTCCTCAAAACTGCCGAGGTAGCCCCAGCCAGCCCTTGGGCAGAGCAGACAGCTCAGCAGGCCGATGCTGAGGCAGGGAATGGCGAGACGACAAAACATAATTATATAATTAACATTAATAAATATAAATTCAATAAAATGTAAATCTTTTGCCAGCCGTGCTTTCCAGTCACGCCATCGCACTTGATCACGACCAATGAGGGGGATTCAGACGGGCTGAAGCTCGGCTCACTCCTTTCGTATGGCTTTTCCTGCTTGCGGCTGTCTTTGATGTCCTGATAATGGCGGCCCTTCCCTCCGCCCCGTGGCGAAGCTGTCATGCCCATGAGCAAATCCACCCCGCCTCCCGACGCCCCCTCTTTCGAGGACGCCATGCAGCGTCTCGATGAGATCGTGGCGGGCATGGAAGACAGCCAGCCAACCCTGGAGGAGATGATTTCCAACTACGAGGAAGGCGTGCGGCTGTTGAAACTCTGCCGCCAACGGATCGAGGGTGCCCGACGCCGTGTCGAGTTGATCAGCGGCGACTTGGAGGGTGGAAAAGCCTCGCTCACCCCGTTTGAAGATGTTTTAGCGGATGATGAGTCCGCCGACTCTGCCGAAAAGACCCGCTCCCAGCCCCGCCGCCGCAAGTCTGCCGACGCCGCAGGCGAAGAAATCCGACTTTTTTAGACTCCCGTGGAAACTGCCCTGCCTGCCATCACCTCCCCCGCCGATCTCAAAGCCCTGCCGCTAGAGCGGCTACCCGAGCTTGCGGAAAAAATCCGCCAGACTCTCATCGAAACGCTGAGCCAGACCGGCGGCCATCTGGGGCCGAATCTGGGAGTCGTCGAACTGACGCTCGCCATGCATCGGGTCTTCGACACGCCCAAAGATCGTTTCGTCTTTGATGTCGCGCATCAAGGCTACATCCACAAGATGCTAACGGGCCGTTGGGACCGCATCCACACCATCCGCCAGCACGACGGACTTAACGGCTTCCTTCTCCGCACTGAAAGCGAGCATGACTGCTATGGAGCGGGCCACGCTGGCACCGCGCTCTCTGCTGCGCTCGGCATGGCCACGGGCCGCGACCTCGCGGGTGGCGACGAGCACGTCGTCTGTGTTGCTGGCGATGCCGCATTTACCTGCGGTCCGGTGTTTGAGGCGCTCAATAACGTCGCCGCGCATACCAAGCGCCTCATCGTCGTCCTCAATGACAACGAGTGGTCCATCGACCGCAACGTCGGTGCCATTGCGAAATATTTTAACTCCATCGCCACCCATCCTGCCTTCGCGAATCTGCATCAGAAGGCCGCGAAATTCGTCGAGTTCATGCTCGGCGAAGGTGTTCGCCGCTTCGCCGAGAAAGTTGAGGGCAATGCCAAGAACATCATTCTTCCGCAGAGCCAGACACCGACCAATCGCAGTGTTCTTTTCGATGAGTTTGGCATCCGTTACTACGGCCCGATCGACGGTCACAACCTTCCGTTGCTCATCCAGACCTTCGAATTTCTCAAGACCCAGGATGAACCGGTGATTCTTCACATCATCACTGAAAAGGGCCGCGGCTACACCCCCGCGCTCAACGATCCCGGCAAATTCCACGGCCTTGGCAAATACAGCGTCGAAACAGGTGAAACCGCCGCCAGCGACAAGCCCACCTACTCCCAGGTATTCGCCCGCAGCGTCACCGATTTCGCGAAGGAAGACAAAAAGATCGTCGCCATCACGGGTGCCATGCCTGGTGGCACGGGACTGAGTGTCTTCAAAAAGGAAATCCCCGAGCGCTACTTCGACGTCGGCATCGCTGAGGAACACGCCGCCCTGTTTGCCTGCGGCCTTTCCACGCGTGGTCTGAAGCCCTTCCTCACGATCTACTCCACCTTCATGCAGCGTGCTTTTGACATGATCCTGCATGACATGGCCATCCAAAACCTCCCGGTGCGGATGTGCATGGACCGTGGCGGCCTCAGTGGCGATGACGGCCCCACGCACCATGGTTTGTTCGACATAGCCTACCTCCGTGGCATTCCTGGACTCGTCCACATGCAGCCACGCAACGAGGACGAGTTTGTGGACATGCTCTGGACCATGGCCTGCTACGAAAGCGGCCCCATCGCCATCCGCTATCCGCGTGGCAACGGCCCCGGCGCCACGCCCAAAGACAAGCCCGTCCGCCTCGAAATCGGCAAGGCCGAAGTCATCGCCGATGGCAATGACGTCGCCCTCATCGCCCTCGGCGACATGTTCCCCATCGCCGAGGCCGCCAAGAAAGAACTCGAAGCCAAAGGCCTCTCCGTCGCCCTCATCAATCCGCGCTGGATCAAGCCCCTCGACATGGCCTGCTTCGAATCCTTCGCCAAAAAAGTGAAGGTCGTCTGCACTCTCGAAGACCATGTGCTTCGCAACGGATTCGGCACTGGCGTTATTGAGCAGCTCAGTGACGCGGGCATTCACACCCCCGTCGTCCGCATCGGCTGGCCCGACCAGTTCATCGAGCACGGAACTCCCGCCATTCTCCGCAAAAAGCACGGTCTCAGTGTCGAAAACACAGTGGCGAAGGTGCTTGGTGCTCTGGCAAAGTCATAAGCAGGCATTCACATCGCTGCCGAGAAATGCCGGGTTGGATCGCGTATCCAAGTCATGCGCATTTCGCTCATTCTACTCGCCTTCACGCTGTCTGGCTCCGCTGCGGACACATCTCTGTCCCTCACGCTGCAATCCCGCTCGCCCTCCGGCAAGACGGCGCTCGTCAAAGAGCAATGGCTGCCATCCCGCACCGCGATCATCGTCTGCGACATGTGGGATCTGCATCACTGCAAAAATGCGGTGGCACGCGAGGGCGAGATGGCCCCGCGTTTCAATGAGGTGCTGGAAAAGGCCCGTAAAGACGGCGTGCTCATCATCCACGCTCCAAGCTCCTGCATGAAACCCTATGAAGGAACTCCGGCACGCGAACGCGCGCAGTCCGCGCCCGCCGCCGCGCGTCTGCCGGACAAGATCGGCGAGTGGTGCAAACAGATTCCGGCTGAAGAACAGGCGGTGTATCCACTCGATCAAACCGACGGCGGCGAGGACGATGATCTCGCCGAACACGCGGCCTGGGCCAAGGAACTTGAAGCCAAAGGGCTGAACCCAAAGGCACCGTGGACGAAGCAGATCGACACGTTGCGCATCGACCAGCAAAAAGACGCCATCAGCGACAGCGGCGTGGAAATCTGGAACCTGTTGGAGTCGAAGAACATCGACAATGTCATCCTCATGGGCGTGCATCTCAACATGTGCGTTAGCGGCCGCCCGTTTGGACTGCGGCAGATGGTGAAGAACGGCAAGCACGTTGTGCTCATGCGCGACATGACCGACACGATGTACAATCCCGCCCGCTGGCCCTTCGTCAGTCACGTTCGTGGCACGGAGCTGTTCGTCCAGCATGTGGAGAAGCTGATCTGCCCCACGATCACCTCGGACCAGTTCATCGGCGGCCAGCCATTTGCCTTCAGCGCGGCCACGGCGGGCAAGAAGCGCTTGCAAATTATCTTGCTTGGCGACAGCACCACCGAGGCCAGCATTCCGAAGAAGCTCGCGTCCGACGAACCGCAGATCGAGGACACACTACGCATCCTCCTCGCCGCAAATCCGGATCTGCCGCCCTGCGATGTCTATAATGAGGGCGTCAGCGGCGAGTACATTCGCCGCCTGCTCGACACCCGCTATGACAAGGCGGTGAAGACCAAGCCGCAGGCCGATTACATCTTCATCCGCTACGGCCTGAACGATCAGGCCAAGGTCAAGGACTTCAAAACGCAGTTCCCGAAGGACTTCAAGGAACTGCTCGCCCGTCTGCGCAAAGACCACCCGAACGCGATGCTTATCCCGATGACCGCCATCCCTTATGCGCTCAATAATCTGCATGAGGACATCAACGCCTTGATCAAACAGGTCGCCGCAGAAGAAAAGCTCACGCTCTTCGACATCGCGCCGCGCTACCTCGCCGAACTGAAGAAGAACCCCGACGGACTCAATTACCGCCGCTTCCCGCTTTCCAAGATTCCTGAGAATCTGCGCGCCTTTGCCACACCCTACATCCAGCCCGAGACCGAACCGAAGGTCGTGGTGCTCGACAACCGTCTCGACGGTGTCTTTGGGCATCTCCCAGGCTGGGCCAGCGACCGCCATCCGAACATCGCGGGTTACAACGTCATCGCCGACGAGACAGCCAAATGGCTCGCTCCGGTGATCCTCAAGGCGCAGACGCAGAAGAACTAACCGTCGCCCGATATGAAGCTCACCGCCTGGCTTGCGCTTGCAGCCTACTCCGTCGTCTTGGCCGATGATTTGCAGCCGCCACAGATCTCCGATCTCTATAAAACCGATGTCGCGCTGGATGCGATCACGCTCAGCGATGGCAAGAGCGCTTTCTACATCCGTCAGCGGGTGGATCAGGCGACGCGCAGCCTGAAGCAATCTTTGTGGAAGGTGGATACGGAGGGGAGCGCCCGTGCGGTCGAGCCCGGTGAGCCCGATGTGCTGTCGCTCACCCTTTCACCAGATGGCAAGTGGCTGGTGTTGCTCTCCACGCGCCCCTTTGTCGATGGCATACCCGCGTTTCAACCGGTGCCGCCTTACACTGATCCGGCGGTGGACATCTGGTTCATGCCGGTGACGGGCGGCAAAGCCATCCCGCTGGGCGGCAAAGGCAAGCCGTACGGCCGCGTGATCACCGACAAATTCTACGGTCGCGTGGCTTTCTCGCCCGATGGCAAAAAGCTGCTGTTCGTCGCTGATGAAGGACTCGATCCGCGCACCGAGGCCGAGATGAAAAACAACGTCATCGTCGTGCGCGATGACCAGGGCGAGGGCTACGAAGGCTACGGCCCCACACAGGTCTGGGTGGCGGATTTGAGTCCCGCTCCGGGTGCTGTGGTGGCTTCCAAGATCACCAGGATCACGCCCGGCGACTACTGGTATGGCGATCCGCAATGGTCGCCCGATGGCAGCTACATCGTCTGCCATGCCAACCGCAATGCCGAGCAGGAATCCGCGCGTTACAGCGTGAATCACAACTACGACCTGTGGAAGTTCTCGCTGGCCGATCCACGTCCAGAGCAGCTTACCTTTGGCACCGGTCCCGAGTTTTCGCCGCGCATCGCGCCGGATGGCAAACGCCTCGTCTGCCTCAGCTCACCACGGTTCAAAGGTCCGCACATGGATGTCTTCAATCTCATGGTTGTGGATCTCACTTCACAAGCGGCGACGGCCCGGCTCGTGTTCGATCATCACGGCAAAAGCGCGGACAAGCCGCCGCATCTCTCGCCCACCACGCCACTGCCTGACCAGTGCTGGCGTGACCATCAGCGCGTGTGGTTCAATGCCATCAGTGGCGTGAAGAACGTGACGCAGGCGGTCAATCTCGACGCCGGTCCGCAGGCCATCGACGACACACCGCCGCCAGCGCCCGTTCGCAGCCCGCTGATCCCGCGCAGCAGTCCCGGGATCGGCAAACGTCTGCGCGCCGAGGACGAGATCATCCACTGGAAGAGCTTCGACGGGCTGGAGATCGAAGGCGTGCTGACACGTCCGCCCGCTTCCGTTGCCAAGCCGCCCTTCAAATTGCTCGTCATGCCGCATGGCGGCCCGCATCACCGCGCCACGAGCGGTGCCGGATTCGACACGCAGTTCTTCGCGACCCGTGGTTATGCCGTCTTCCAGCCGAACTTCCGCGGCTCCACCGGCTACGGTTTGAAATTCCTCAACGCCGATCACAAGGACTTCGGTGGTGGTGACATGCAGGACATCCTCACCGGCATCGACCATCTCGTGAAGCAGGGCATCGCCGATCGTGACCGCCAGTTCGTCTATGGCGTCAGCTACGGCGGCTACATGACCTCCTGGCTGGTCGGCCAGACCACGCAGTTCCGCGCTGCCGCCGCGCAAAACGCCGTCACCGACATGAGTGTCATGTGGCATCTCAGCGATTTGCAAAGCTGGACCGAATACGACCTCGGCGGCATGCCCTGGGAGGTGCCTGAGCGCATGCGCAAACACAGCCCGCTCACCTACGCGAACCAAGTCCGCACGCCCACGCTCATCCTCCATGCCACCAACGACCGCCGCTGTCCTGTGGCCATGGGACGGATGTTTTATCGTGCGCTCAAGGAGAACGGCGTGGAAACCCAGCTTGTGCTCTACCCCGACGAAGGCCACCCGATCAAACAACTGCCGCACCGCGAGGATGTGATCACCCGCTTATTCGAGTGGTTTGAGAGGCACTCCAAGTGATGCGAGCAACGGCTCCATACTTTCTATCTGACGCAGCCCAGCTTTCAGACGCTGCATGAAAGACATGCGAGCAAATCAGATGCCTCTCGGATGCGTCTGAGATTGGTCCCCGCAATGCCAAAAACCGAGTATTCAGGATCACATTGGGTGCGCTGTTTGTGAGGATGGAAAACAGAAATGCAAAAACATATAAAATGGAGTTGCAGGGGGGCGGAGTTGTACTAATCTGGTTATCCGCTAGCGAAAAACAGCGGCTGACGAGAAGAGAGTTTGAGCGGCAAAAGCAGCTTTGATTTTCTTGGAATCA